>Ga0136644_10000118_pt1 | contig 58830 bp, 47 predicted proteins | sample C_130820_EF_Meta_FD_94780 | JGI IMG/M metagenome (GOLD analysis project Ga0136644, IMG submission 94780) | Freshwater microbial communities from Lake Croche, Canada to study carbon cycling - C_130820_EF_MetaG (v2) (version 2) | ecosystem: Environmental > Aquatic > Freshwater > Lake | place...
ACACTTTGGGGCCCTTGCTCAGAACGTTTGAGCTTTTGATGTTGTCTTATTTGGGGCATTTGCCCAACTTGGGTCTTCAAACCTCCACCTTGGAGCCGATCAAAGACACGGCGCTTTATCAGTTGGTGCCCGAGGCGGGCCTGGCCCAAGTGATGGACAAAGAGATCAAAAGCGCAGCGGATTCGACCCTTAAGCGTGAGGCCTTTGAGCAGACGTCTTGGGAAGCGTCTTCTTTGCCTCATCGTTCAACTGCGCAGGCTTTGACGGGGCGTCATTGGTTGGCTTTGTCAAAAGCCCTGGATGCGCCCAATGCTTTGACCAGCACCTTGCGTTTGTGTGCGGAGATGGACTCGCCAAGCCGGCAAGCCTTGCAATCTCAGTTGAGGCAAGTCATCCATTTTCAATGTGGCTTGGATACTTTGAAGACCAGACAGTTTATGATCGATATCCAAGCTTTGTAGCATGGGTTGTTTGGATTTCAATGCCCCCTCTTTGGTCAACAAAATGAAACTTTTTGCCCTATGTCTGAATCTGTTGTGAACTCTCAAGCTCAAACCTCCTGTGCCACGGCCTTGTCGGTGAATTTGAACAAAGTGGCCTTGTTGCGAAATGCCAGGGCATTGGACGTCCCAAGCGTGCTCAAAGCCGCGCGAGTGTGTTTGCATGCAGGGGCGCATGGTCTGACGGTGCATCCAAGGCCAGACGAGAGACATATTCTGAGCGAAGATGTCTCAGAGTTAAGTGCACTCTTGAAACAATGGCCCGATCGTGAGTTCAACATCGAGGGCAACCCCTTTCACAACCTCATGGACTTGGTGGATACCTACCGTCCAGATCAAGCCACCTTGGTGCCCGACAGCATGGAGCAATCCACCAGCGATCATGGTTGGCAGTTACCCAACGACATGGACGCTTTGAGACCCATCGTGCAGCAATTGAACGCGTGGCAAGTCCGTGTGAGTTTGTTCATGGACCCCGTGGCAGACATGATGGTGCACTGTAAAGCCTTGGGCGTACAGCGTGTGGAGTTGTACACCGAGGCCTTTGCCCGAGCACATGCAAGAGATCTGTTGGACAAGACAACGCATCATGCAGCACAGGCCATTGAGCCCTACATTCAAGCCGCCAAGGCCGCGCAAGAGCTTGGCCTTGAAGTGAATGCGGGCCATGATCTGAACGCCATGAATTTGAAATACTTTTTGACGCATGTGCATGGGGTCAAAGAGGTCTCGATTGGTCACGCGTTCATTGCAGATGCTTTGGAGTGCGGGTATGCAAGTGCCGTGCAGTTGTACCTTGATCAAATGTCTGCGGGTCTGGTGCCATGACATTGAACAAAGTGGTCTTTGGCATTGGAACCGATATTTGTGACATCCGTCGCATTCGTCAAAGCCATGAGCGGTATGGACAACGTTTTTTAGAAAAGATCTTGACGCCCAAAGAGTTGGAGGTGTTCAGTCGCCGCTCTGAGCGTTGGCCCGAGCGCGGTGTGCGTTTCTTGGCCACTCGGTTTTCCGCCAAAGAGTCGTTCAGCAAGGCCATCGGGCTTGGGATGAGAAGTCCCATGACTTGGCGCTCCTGTGAAATACTGAACGCGCCATCGGGCGAACCACAGATTGTGCTGTACAACGAACTCAAAGTTTGGTTCGAAGCCAAGGGCTTGAGTGCCAAAGTCAGTGTCTCTGACGAGAGCGATTACGCCATCAGTTTTGTCACCGTTGAGCGGCAACTTGATCCATCCCATTGCCTATGAATGCTTTATGAAAAACACCTCTAGACCTCTTGCCCTTAAGAAAAGATTCAAAGACGCTTTTGTTCACTCTCCCATTTTATTGGACATTGATGGACTGGCATTGACGCGAGACGATCGCCGAAGACTGCTGCACCCCTTGACGGGTGGGGTGATTTTGTTTGCTAGGAACTGGCACCACAAAAAACAACTGAGCGCTTTGTGCCAAGAGATCAAATCCTTGCGTGCTGAGTTGCTCATTTGCGTTGACCATGAAGGGGGGCGGGTGCAGCGCTTTAAAACCGATGGTTTTACCCATTTGCCGCCGATGCTCAGTTTGGGCGAGCAATGGTCTTCTAAGGACACGCCTGCCAATGGCGCTGAAGGGGGCGCGGTCTTGGCGTCCCTTCACCGGGCCACCGCCATGGGCTTTGTGATGGCCAGTGAGCTCAGAGCCTGTGGGGTGGACCTGAGCTTTGCGCCGGTGCTTGACTTGGATCATGGCAGGAGTGAGGTGATCTCTGACCGTGCATTTCATCGCGACCCAAGGGTCGTGAGCTTGCTGTCCAAAAGTTTCATGCAAGGCATGCTGCAAGCGGGCATGGCCAATTGTGGCAAGCATTTTCCAGGACATGGGTATGTCCAGGCCGATTCTCACACGGACTTGCCCATTGATCACCGGGTCTTAAGGGATATCATGAAGGACGACGTTCTGCCCTACAAGGCCTTGAGCAACACCTTGACGAGCATCATGCCCGCTCACGTGATTTACCCACAGGTTGACTCAAAACAAACGGGATTTTCAAAAGCATGGTTGCAGCATATTTTGCGTGAACAGTTGGGCTTTGCTGGTGCGATCATCAGTGACGATTTGTCCATGCAAGGCGCCAGAGAGTTGGATGGCAAAATTCTTTCCTATGCAAAAGCCGCCGTGCAAGCCTTGAATGCGGGCTGTGATGCATTGCTCCTTTGCAATCAAAGTGTGATCAAGCCTGGGCACAGCCACAACGAGGTCTTGGATGTTTTTTTGGAGCAACTCAGTGAGTCCTTGCTCAAGGGCCAATGGAGCCTCAGTGAGCAAAGCGAATACAGAAGACGCGCGCTCTTGGGGCAAGGTCCCGCCATGACATGGTCTGATTTGATGCGCGACCCCCGTTACCAGCAAGCGCTTCTTCAGACGATCAAGCCAAGTCTCTAATTCTCCCCAAATTTACAATTTATCTCGTGCAAAGTGAAATTGCTGCGCTTTAGCGGTTAGACTGGAACCAGTTTTGGGGTATGTCTCAAATTTTGACTCCCAACCTTAGGAACGCTTTTGGCAACCAAATCGGGAAAAATGCAAGTCGATGACAGTGGTCTTCGATTTACCAGTCGTGAGAATGGTTCTCCTTTTGTGGGCATGGGCAAAGTCGGTGAGACCATGTCATGCATCAAATGTGGCATTCACAAACCGCGAAGGTTGGGCAGTCAAAGAAGATTTGTTGGAGGGCTTGCTTTCTTTTGTTTTGAGTGCAAACCTGCCATTGTGGTGCCACCCAAAGCGGCATAAATTCATCCTGCGGGCTTGGGCGTTGTTGTTGCAGTTCTCAAGTCCAAGGTTTTAACTTAACTGGCCAGCATTGTCTCTCGTGGACGAGTGGTTAAACTTCATCTCGTGATCATGGCAACACCGAATTACAACTACGAAAAACGCCAAAGAGAACTGGCCAAGAAAAAGAAAAAGGAAGAAAAGCTCAAAGAGCGTGAATCCCGCAAAGTCGAAGGCGAGGAGCCCAGCATGGGCCAATCCTCGGATGCTCAGCCCGTTCAGTCCCCAAGCAACCCCTGAACCGAGAGCTCTCAGGTCTCAATGCTCTCGCTTTAAGGCGGGAAATAAAATCACATCCCGAATGCTTGGGCTGTTGGTGAGCAACATCATCAAGCGATCAATGCCAATGCCGCAACCTGCAGCTGGGGGCATACCGTATTCCAAGGCGCGCACAAAGTCGTGGTCAAAGAGCATGGCTTCATCGTCTCCATGGTCCTTTTGGGCAACTTGAGCATTGAAGCGCTGGGCTTGGTCCTCTGCGTCATTCAATTCGCTGAAACCATTGCCAAACTCTCTGCCCGTGATGTAGAGCTCAAAGCGCTCGGTCACACCTGGCTTGGTGTCGCTTTCTCTGGCCAGGGGTGAGATCTCAACCGGATGCTCACAAATGAAGGTGGGTTGCCACAACTGACTCTCCACCGTTTCTTCGAAGTACTTGACCTGTAAACCCGCCAAGGAGAGTTTTGACAATCGGTCCTTTTCTTCGTTGAGCCCCAGTTTTTGTAGCGCCTGCGTCAGCCACTGCGCATCTCCCACGGACACATCGGGGGGGCCATATTTGACGATCGCTTGCGGGATGGTCAAGCGTTCAAACTCTTGACTCAAGTCCACCGCTTTGTCTGCATAGTTCAAATGCAAGCTGCCCACGGCACTGAGCGCCACGCTTCGGATCAAGTCTTGTGTGAAGGTCATCAAATCCAAGTAGTTCCAATAAGCCGCATAAAACTCCATCATGGTGAATTCAGGATTGTGGCGCACCGAGATGCCTTCGTTTCGGAAATTGCGGTTGATCTCAAAGACGCGTTCAAACCCGCCAACGAGGAGTCGTTTTAAATACAACTCAGGCGCAATGCGCAAGAACATTTCTTGATCGAGTGCGTTGTGATGGGTGACAAAGGGTTTGGCATTGGCACCACCTGGGATGGGGTGCAGCATGGGTGTTTCCACCTCAAGAAAGTCATGTTTGACCATGAAATCTCGCATGCTGGTGATGGCCTTGGAGCGTGCTTGGAAGCGCTCTCTGGTGCTCTCGTCGACCATCAGATCGATGTAGCGTTGGCGGTATTTCACCTCTTGGTCTTTCATCCCATGAAACTTGTCTGGCATGGGCCTTAAACTCTTGGTGAGCAGGCGAATTTCACTGGCGTGAACCGAGAGCTCACCAGTTTTGGTGAAAAACAAATGTCCTTGGGCGGCTACGATGTCGCCCAAATCCCAGTGTTTGAAGCGCTCATACATCTCCTCGCCAATGAGCTCTTTGGTCACGTAGACCTGAATTTTGGAGGTGCTGTCTTGCAGGGTGGCAAAACTGGCTTTGCCCATCACACGCTTGAGCATCATGCGCCCAGCGACCTTGACCACGATCTGAGCCTCCTTCAACGCCTCGGGGGGGCGCAAATTGAATTCATCGTGAAGCGCTTTGGCGTGATGGGTGGGTTTGAAGTCGTTGGGAAATGCGACGCCTTGTCCTGAGCGTTGGAGAGCTTTGAGGACTTTGAGCTTTTCTCGTCTTTCGTGGATGAGTTGATTTTCATCGATGGGCGAAGGGATCTCACTGCCTGGCGTTGGCGCAGGTGCATGGGGGTCTAATTTGGGATCGGTCATGAGGTCGCGTTGATGTAAATGGAGAAAAGAGGCGAAGCGGTTGGGATAGACTGAAGAGAGGTGGCGTGAGCGTGACCAGAGGGTCACGCAAAGCACATCAGATCAAGGCGTCTGAGGGGAGTCGCAAAAGAATGGCCAAGCTGGTTGCAATGGTTTTCCTCAAGTCCCGCCTGTCACAAATCATGTCAACAGCCCCTTTGCTTTGGAGAAACTCGGAGCGTTGAAAACCCTCTGGCAAGGTCACACGCACGGTGCTTTCAATGACCCGAGGTCCGGCAAAGCCAATCAAGGCCTTGGGCTCTGCAATGACCAAGTCACCTATGAACGCAAAACCAGCGGACACCCCGCCCATGGTCGGATCCGTCAAGACGCTGATGTAGGGCAGTCCCTTTTTAGCCAACTTGGTCAAGGCGGCATTGGTTTTGGCCATTTGCATGAGGGAGAGCAAGCCCTCTTGCATGCGCGCTCCTCCCGTAGCGGTGAAGCACAAGAAGGGTACTTTTTGTTCAACAGCTGCCGTGACGCCGCGGACAAATCGCTCGCCCACCACCGAGCCCATGCTCCCGCCCATGAAGTCAAACTCAAAGCATGCGGCCACGACATTGATTTGGTGAACACTGCCGCCCATGACCACCAAGGCATCGGTTTCACCAGTTTGTTCAATGGCTTGCTTCAAGCGTTCGGGATACTTTCGCGAGTCTTTGAATTTCAAGGGGTCAACGGGGATGACTTCTTGACCGATTTCGTAGCGACCCTCGGGGTCCAAAAATGCATCCAAGCGCATGCGCGCAGAGATTCTGTGGTGGTGTGCACAGGTAGGGCAGACATTTTGATTTTGTTGTAAATCGTTGTTGTACAGAACCGTCTCGCAACTGGGGCACTTCACCCAAAGACCCTCAGGCACGCTTCTGCGGTCGGCTGGGTCGGTGGGCTGAATTTTTGGGGGCAATAATTTTTCAAGCCAACTCATGGTCTGCTCCTTTTGAGGGCGTATTGGCGCCTAACGGTTTGATGCAAAGTATTTTAGTACGCATCCATTGCTTCGCGAATGTCGCTGATGAAGGTCGATATGCGTTGGAGTTTTTCGGTGTCTGTGCCCGCATGCATGAGTTCAATCAATTTGGTGCCGATGACCACAGCGTCAGCAACTTTTGATACAGCCTTGGCCGATTCTTTGTCGCGAATGCCAAAGCCCACGCCCACAGGGATGTGCACATGTTGTCTGATTTGCGGCAGCATGCGCTCAACGGCTTGCGTGTCAAGGTGAGCGGCGCCGGTGATGCCTTTGAGAGAAACATAGTAGACATAGCCGCTCGCCACTTGGCTGACGAGTTGCATGCGCTCAGGGGTGCTGGTGGGTGCCAACAAAAAGATCAAATCCATGTCTTTTTCTTTAAGCCGTTTGGCAAACTCGCCGCACTCCTCAGGCGGATAGTCAACCACCAAAACACCGTCCACACCCGCTTGATGGGCGTGATCAATGAAGGACCAAGCGCCGTGGTGGTGATCAAAGCTTTCGATCGGGTTGGCATAGCCCATCAAGACGACAGGGGTCTCTTCATCGCTTTGTCGAAAAGCTTTCACGCAAGCCAACACTTCGGTCATTCCGACGCCAAAACCAAGTGCTAGTTCACCAGCCTTTTGGATCACCGGCCCATCGGCCATGGGGTCGCTGAAAGGGATTCCCAGCTCAATGACATTGGCGCCGGCTTTGACCAAGGTGTGCATCAATTGAACGGTGATCTGAGGGCTTGGGTAGCCACACATGATGTAGGGGATCAGGGCCGTTTTTTTACGTCCAAGAAGGTTTTGAAAGGTGGATTGAATTCTGTTCATGGGAGGATGTGAATGGGCTGTGTGGCGCCGCCTTTGACCTCTTGGCCTCGGCAACTGGGGCGACAATAAAAGTCTGCGTGGCTCAAGTCAGCGACGGTGCCAATGTCTTTGTCGCCTCGCCCAGAGAGGTTCACCAAAATCGACTGGTCCTTGTGCATGGTCTTGGCCAGTTTCATGGCGTAGGCCACAGCATGACTCGATTCCAATGCAGGAATGATGCCCTCGGTGCGACAAAGGTAGTGAAAGGCTTCCAGGGCTTGCGTGTCCGTGATGCCCACGTATTGCGCTTTGCCGATGTCTTTGAGGTAGGCGTGTTCAGGTCCGACACCAGGATAATCGAGTCCCGCTGAGATGCTGTGGGTTTCAGTGATTTGGCCTTGAGCATTTTGTAAAATGTAGGTTCGGTTGCCATGCAAAACGCCAGGCACGCCGCGCTGCAAGGAGGCGGAGTGTTTGCCACTGTCCAAGCCCTCTCCGGCAGCTTCAACACCAATCAAGCGGGTGTTTGGAAAATCAATGTAGGGATAAAAAATTCCCATGGCGTTGCTCCCCCCACCAACGCAGGCCACCACCGCATCGGGTTGTTGCCCCTTGTGCATCATGGGCATTTGTTCAATGCACTCTGTGCCAATCACACTTTGAAAGTCTCTCACCATCATCGGATAAGGGTGCGGACCAGCCACCGTGCCAATGATGTAGAAGGTGTTTTCTACGTTGGTGACCCAGTCTCGAAGGGCCTCGTTCAGTGCGTCTTTGAGGGTTTTGCTGCCGCTGTCCACGGGAACCACGGTCGCACCGAGGAGTTTCATGCGATAGACGTTGGGGCTTTGGCGTTTGACGTCTTCACTGCCCATGTAGACCACGCATTCAAGGCCATAGCGCGCACAAATGGTGGCAGTTGCCACGCCATGCTGACCGGCGCCGGTTTCTGCGATCACACGGGGCTTGCCCATACGTTTGGCCAGCATGGCTTGCCCGATGGTGTTGTTGATCTTGTGTGCTCCAGTGTGGTTCAAATCTTCGCGCTTGAGATAGATTTGAGCGCCACCCATTTCTTGGCTCATGCGTGCGGCGTGATAAATGGGGGAGGGGCGTCCTACAAAGTGCTTTAACTCGCTTTGAAACTCGGCCATGAATTGATCGTCGTACTGGTACTTGGCGTAAGCCTCTTTGAGCTCTTCAATGGCATGGGTGAGCGTTTCGCTCACAAAGCTGCCGCCATAGGGTCCAAAGTGGCCACTCAGATCGGGTTGTTGGTAGGTTGAGGTCATGGTACTTAGAGATTGATGTTGGGGGTGAGACTTGTGCGCAATGCGTGCATGAAGTGCATGGTTCTAAGAGAAGCGTTGAGCGACAGGTGGCTGCATCTTTGTGGCCTTCATTTTTTCAATGTCAGTCGACTTGGGGTCAGCACAGGTGGGGTGCAACACCTCAATCACTCTTTTAGGGTGGGCTTTGGTCGGCGAGTCGAACGGCTTGAACAAATTCATGAATCAGCTGAGCGTCTTTGATGCCCTTGCTGACTTCCACGCCAGAGCTGACATCGACACCAAAGCTTCGACCACGCTTTTTAAGGGTGCGGATGGCGTCGCCCACGTTTGCAGGTGTGAGTCCACCAGACAGCACGAGGTGAGCGTTGACGTTTTGAGGAATCAGTGACCAATTGAATGTTTTCCCGCCCCCGCCATAACCAGGCACAAATGCATCCAACAAAATGGCGTGGGCTGTTTGATATTGATGGCTATATTCTACGAGTTCGGCGCTAGCTTCGGGGGTATTTTTATCCGAAGCTTGATCAGTTTGCATGGGCATTCTGAGGGCTCGGATGTAGCGTCGGCCAAGGCTTTTTGCCAGGTTTTCGCAAAAAGCTGGCGTTTCATCCCCATGGAACTGTATCCAAGCGCTGGGGACGGCCTCGCAGGCTTGTCGAATCAATGTTTCTGAGGCGTTGACGAACAACAAAACGGGTGTGATGAAGGCCGGTAAGCGCTGGGCCAAATCACGGGCCCGCTCAGGGCTCACAAGCCTAGGGCTTTTTTCATAAAAAACAAAACCAATGGCGTTGACGCCTGCTTGGGCGCAAGCGTCAACGTCTTCTTCTCGCGTGAGGCCACAAACCTTGATGGGTGTGGCGTTAAAGAATGCAAAAGTCATGTTCAAAGAATCCAATCGTAGCTGGGTGAGTGCACGGGCAAGTTCCAATGCGCGTCATAGCATGGGCCTAAAAAATACAAGCCCTCAGCAGAGAAGGTCGGGGCAGCTGCTTTGCGGTCGCGCGCCCGTATGACTTGCTCAATCCATTGAGGCTCTTGGGCGCCGATACCCACTTGCACCAAACAGCCTATCATATTGCGAATCATGTGATGTAAAAACGCATTCGCTTCAAAGTCAAAGCGGTAGTAAGCGTGGCTCGGGCCAGAGGTTTTTTGCGTGATGTTCAAATGCATCAATGTTTTGATGGGTGACAAGGCTTGACACTGGGAGGCACGAAATGAAGTGAAGTCATGGGTGCCCAAGAGAAGACGAGCTGCCTCTTGCATGGCGGACATCTCTATGGGCTTGGCCATCCAGCCCACGCGTTGGTGCTCAATGCTGGGTCGAACTGCGCTTTGAAGCAGCAAGTAACTGTAGCGTCTAGAGCGTGCACATGCCCTTGCATGAAAGTCTGAGGGCATCTCTTGGGCCCACTGGATGGCCACATCTGAAGGCAAGTATCGGTTGGTGCCGCGCACCCAAGCGTTCAAATCTCGATAGAGAGGCGCATCAAAGTGGACGACTTGCTGCAAAGCATGAACCCCCGCGTCCGTGCGACCCGCACACAGGGTTTTGATGGGAGACTGCGCAAAGGCCTTGAGGGCATGTTCTAAATGATCTTGAACGGTCTGGCCAGAGAGTTGGCTTTGCCAGCCCTCGTAGTTTTGACCACTGTAAGACAGTCCCAAGGCAATGCGGCTCAGACTCATCCTCTTTCAGTCAACCAGTCTTGAGCTTGTTGCAAGAGTTCTCCAGAAGCTTGTTGGACCACCTCTTGCACAATGGCGCGGGCGGTATGCTGTTGTCCAACTTGCCAAAGTTCTTGTGCCAAGTCAAAGCGCACCTGAAGAGGGTTCTCTGCTGGCATGTCGCTGTCGCTCGATGGGTCCGCAGGGTCGAGTGCTGTGTTTTGGTGGTCCTCGGCGGACTCATGGTCAGGAAGATCCAGGTCAAAATCAAGGTTGACGTGGTCCTTCAGACTACCAGAGGTCATGTTGGCTTGTTCGCCCGCTTTGGGGTTCTTCAACTCATCTTCATCAAAGGGTTTGTCATTTTGCACAAAGACATTGGGCCCCAAGGGTTTGATGGGTTGAGGCGAGACCCTCAAACTTGAGGGGATGGGCGTGTCGATGTCAAAAATCGAGCTTGGTCGACTCAAGGGATCGATCGACTCGCCTGAGCCAGTCGTTCCATCTTGACGATCCCGTGTTTTCCAAAGTGACAAAAGCACCAAAAAGCCAAACAAGGAGCCGCCCACGATGGGCGCCAATGGATTTTGAAGCCATTGTGAGATGCGTGATTTGAGCGAGGGGACGCCCTCTTGAGCCACTCCTGCTTGATCCTCAGCGCCTTTGTTTTGCTCAGCGATTTGTCCAAGCTCCTTGATGTTTTGATTGACCTGCTTGGCTTCCTTGAGGTTTTGCTCGGTTTGAAGTTCCTTGGCGGTTTGTTCTGTGGCTTTTGCGCCCTTGCTGTTGGGCTTGGAGAGTTTAAGCTGGTCTTGGTTGCTGGGTGATGGAGCTTGTGCCTTGGGGCTGATCAGGCCCGTTGCAGATTGTTGGGTCGGATTGATGCTGTTGGCACTGGATTTTCTAATTTTCGCGGCCAAACTTTGACGGTAGTTTTCAAAGTCAAGATTTTGTGCTTTCAACTCCTCGCGTGCTTGGGGAAGGTTGATGGACGAGGCCTCAGCGTTGGAGGGAATTCTCAAGACGGCATCAGCACGCAAACGGTTGATGTTTTGATTCACAAAGGACTTGGGGTTGGCCTTTAGAAGGGCCAAGAGCATTTGCTCATAAGTGATGGGGGCCGTGGCATATTGCTTGGCAATGGCACTGGCCGTATCGCCAGCGTTGACCACAATGCTGCTGTCTTTTGGGGTTAGTGCACGCTTGGTGGCATCAAGCAAGACACCGATCTCTTTGAGCTCGGAGCCACTGCTCCACTGCAGATCAATCAACAAACTTAGAAAGGTTTGCGAGGAGGGTTTGTCGGATGTGATGGCGATGATGTTTGAGCCCTTGGAGTTTTTCGCCAATCGTGCTTGCGCGCCAATGGCACTCAAAAAAGCCGCATCGTCTCCCAGTTGTTTGCTCTGGTAGGTGCTCAAGGGCGCGATACCTACCTGAAGGCTTTTGAGCTCCTCAGGGTTTGTTGTCGATAAAGGGATTTCGATTTTGAGAGGTTCGCCTTGGTTTGACAGCATCAAGGGGTGACCCAGATCCATTGCAAAAGCGGACACCGCAAAAGCCTGTGTCAGGCTCAAGCGCAAAAAAAGGCTTTTGAGTACCGGCTTGCTCTTGGGGCCGTTGCATGGCTTGACGTGGGTTGATTGAAACAAGGTCATGGTGAGATTTTCAAGTTGAGGCCGATGAAAGGGAGGGCGGACAAGGTGGTTTTTGGCACAGATCCCATGATAAAAAATTCAGTGATTTCACTGAGCCCATCACAAGGCCTTAGGGGAAAACCATCCTCATCTTTTGCATGTGCTCAAAGGCACTTCAATTAGCTACAGCACATTGTCCCATGGCTTGAGCGCCTTGGGGCCCACAATTGGACGCACTTCAAGCGTCAAGTAAAATTCGGAGCATTCTTCTGAGGGGCTCTGCAGCACCCCAAAGCAGTTGATCTCCCACCGTGAAGGCGCCTAAAAAGTCCTCACCCATGGCCAGTTTGTGCAAACGCCCAACCGGCACATCCAGCTTGCCTGTGACTGCACTAGGAGTAAGTAAGCGCTCGCTTACATCTCTTTCGTTGGGGACCACTTTGACCCAGTCGTTGGCACTTGCCAACAGGGTTTCAATATCAGTCATGGGGACATTTTTTTTCAGCTTGACCGTTAATCCTTGTGAGTGACAACGCATGGCCCCTACGCGAACGCAAAGGCCATCGATGGCGATGCTGCCTGGTGTTCTAAAGGCGGGAAGTCCAAGAATCTTGTTGCATTCAGACCCCCCTTTCCACTCTTCTTTGCTTTGTCCATGGTCAACAGGCACATCAATCCAAGGAATCAAACTGCCCGCCAAAGCCGCTCCTCGGAAGTTGCTGGTCGGAAACTGCTCACTGCGCAAGGTTTGTGTCACTTTCCTGTCAATGTCCAAAATGGCTGAGGCTGGGTTGGCCAAATCATCTTTGACACTTGCATGAAGTGCGCCCATTTGCTCCAGCAATTCACGCATGTTTTGGGCGCCTGCTCCAGATGCGGCTTGGTAAGTCATGGCCGAGACCCATTCAACCAAACCGGCCTTGAACAATCCTCCCATGGCCATCAACATGAGACTGACCGTGCAATTGCCACCAATCCAGTCACGTGTTCCGTTGACCAAGCCTTGGTCAATCATCTCTCGATTCACCGGATCCAAGATGATGATGGACTCAGGCGTCATGCGAAGGGCGTTGGCCGCGTCAATCCAGTGTCCCTTCCATCCTGCAGCCCTTAATTTGGGGTGAACTTCTTTGGTGTAGTCTCCACCTTGAGCGGTGATGATGATGTCACATTTGCGCAGTGAATCAAGGTGATGAGCGTCCAAAAGTTTCTGTTGATTTTTGGCCATTGCAGGCGCTTGTCCGCCCACATTGGAGGTGGTGAAAAAAATGGGCTCAATCAATGCAAAATCACCTTGAGCAAGCATCCTGTCCATCAGCACAGAGCCAACCATGCCTCTCCAGCCAACAAGTCCTACAACATTCGATTTGCTATTTGTGGTCAAGATGAAATCCCCATTGAGTCAATTAAAAATAAAGATCGATAGACAAATGTTCATCAGATCAAGCCTTTTAAGGCTTTTGCAACCGCATTGCCCATCTCCTGGGTGTTGACTTTCACAGTGCCTTCGCTGTAGATGTCAGCCGTACGCAGTCCTTGGCTTAAAACGGTTTTGACGGCAGCCTCGATCAAATCGGCGGCTTTGGCTTCTTGCAGTGAAAATCTAAGCATCATAGCGGCACTCAAAATCGTCGCCAAGGGGTTGGCGATGCCCTGGCCAGCAATGTCTGGAGCGCTGCCGTGGCTGGGTTCGAACAAGCCTTGATGGTTCTGGTTCATGGAGGCCGAGGGCAACATGCCAATGGAGCCAGTGAGCATGGCTGCAGCATCCGACAAAATATCTCCAAACATGTTGCCCGTGACCACCACGTCAAATTTCTTGGGTGCTTTGACCAATTGCATGGCCGCGTTGTCGACATACATGTGGTCCAGTGCCACATCGGGGTATTGCAGTCCAACCTCACTCACCACGTCCTTCCACAACTGGAAGGTTTCTAAAACATTGGCTTTGTCAACGCTTGTGACACGGTGAGAGCGCTTTTGAGCGGCTTGAAAGGCCACGTGTGCAATTCTTTCAATTTCTGGTCGAGAGTAGCGCATCGTATCAAAGGCCTCTTCGGCTCCTGGAAAGTGACCGTCGGTGGCTGTGCGCCTTCCCCGGGGTTGACCAAAGTAGATGTCGCCCGTGAGTTCTCGAATGATCAAAATATCAAGCCCCGAGACCAATTCAGGTTTCAAGCTAGAGGATGCAACCAGTTCGGCATAACAGATGGCTGGACGAAAGTTGGCAAACAAACCCAAGTGTTTTCTTAGGCCCAAAATGGCTTGCTCAGGGCGAAGAGGACGATCCAGTTTGTCGTACTTCCAATCTCCAACAGCACCAAATAAAATGGCGTCGGATTGCATCGCTAGGTTCAAGGTGCTCTCAGGCAGGGGGTGTCCCAAGAGATCAAAGGCGGTTCCCCCAACAGGAGCTTGCGTGATTTCTAGGGGCAAGGACAAAACATCCAACACCTTCAAAGCTTCAACAACAATCTCTTGTCCAATCCCATCACCAGGGAGTACAGCAATTTTTCTCATGGTCGTTTTTTAAAATAAGAGGCCAAACAAAACAAATCCTTGCAGCAATGCAAGATGCAGGCGTGAGAGGTTGTTGCTCGATCAAGCCTCAAGTGAGGTGGTGTGCGCCAACCAAGGTTTGGTGGACAAGCGATGGGTTTCAAAGTCGCGAATTTTTTGCGCATGGTGTAGCGTCAAACCGATGTCATCCAAGCCATTGATCAAACAGTGCTTCCTGAACGCTTCAACCTCAAAGCGGATCTCTTCGCCTTGAGCGCGAACAATCACTTGGCGTTCTAAATCAATGGTGAGTTGGTAGCCCACAAAACCAGCCACCTCATTGAAGAGTTGATCGATGGTGCTCTCGGGTAGAACAATTGGAAGCAAGCCATTTTTAAAACAATTGTTAAAAAAGATGTCTGCATAGCTAGGTGCCAAAATGACCCTGAAACCATATTGATCAATCGCCCATGGCGCATGCTCACGCGAAGAGCCACAGCCAAAATTCTTGCGGGCCAGCAAAATCGATGCGCCCTTATAGCGCGCTTGGTTCAACACGAAGTCGGGATTGATTTTTCTGCTGTTGGGGTCTTGTCCGGGAAAGCCTTCATCCAGATAGCGCCACTCATCAAACAAATTTGGGCCAAAACCTGTTTTTTTGATTGATTTTAAAAATTGTTTGGGAATGATGGCGTCCGTGTCCACGTTCTCGCGGTCCATCGGAGCCACCAGGCCTTTTAGGGTTAAGAATTTTTGCATTTTGACGCCTGCCCCTTAAGAAAATTTGCGAATATCAACAAAGTGACCATGAATGGCTGCAGCAGCGGCCATGGCAGGGGAGACCAAATGCGTGCGACCCCCAGCGCCTTGTCGGCCTTCAAAGTTTCGGTTGCTCGTGGAGGCGCAGCGCTCGCCAGGCTCGAGTCTGTCGGCGTTCATGGCCAAGCACATAGAGCAACCCGGCTCACGCCATTCAAAACCAGCGGCCTTGAAGATGACGTCCAGTCCCTCTTTTTCCGCTTGCGCTTTGACCAAGCCAGAGCCAGGAACCACCAACGCTTGGCGAATGTTTTTAGCAACCTTTTGACCAAGGTTTTTAACGACGTGTGCCGCTTCACGCATGTCTTCAATTCTGGAGTTGGTGCAAGAACCAATGAAGACTTTATCCACGTGGATGTCATCGATGGCTTTGCCCGGCTCCAGACCCATGTAGAGCAAGGCCCGTTCGATGGCACCACGTTTGATGGGATCTTTCTCCTTGTCGGGATCTGGCACATGGCTGGTGATGTCCAAGACCATTTCGGGTGACGTGCCCCAAGTCACTTGTGGTTGGATGGTGCTCGCATCCAAATCAATCACCTTGTCAAACTTGGCGTCGGGGTCAGAGTGCAGTGTTCTCCAGTGCTCACATGCCAAGTCCCACTCCAGGCCGGTGGGCGATAGGAGGCGACCTTTGACGTAGTCGATGGTTTTTTCATCCACGGCCACCAAGCCTGCTCTAGCACCACCTTCAATGGCCATGTTGCACAAGGTCATGCGTCCTTCGATGGTGAGAGACCTGATGGCTGAGCCGGCAAACTCGATGGTGTAACCGGTGCCCCCAGCTGTGCCAATGTGACCAATGATGGCGAGCACGATGTCTTTGGCCGTGCAACCCTTGCTCAAGCTGCCATTGACACGCACCAACATGTTTTTGGCTTTTTTGGTCAAAAGAGTTTGAGTTGCCAAAACATGTTCCACCTCACTCGTGCCAATGCCATGAGCCAAGGCACCCAACGCGCCATGTGTGGAGGTGTGTGAATCACCACAGACCACGGTCATACCAGGCAAAATGGCTCCGTTTTCTGGGCCGATCACGTGCACAATCCCTTGGCGTTTGCTCAGAAACGGGAAGTAGGCGGCTGAGCCATATTGAGCAATGTTTTGATCCAAGGTGATCACTTGTTCTTTGCTGATGGGGTCGGTGATGCCATCGTACCCAAGCTCCCATCCGGTGGTGGGCGTGTTGTGATCGGCCGTAGCAACAACGGAGCTGATGCGCCAGACTTTGCGATTGGCTTGTCTCAGGCCCTCATAGGCTTGAGCGCTGGTGACTTCATGAACCAAGTGTCGATCGATGTACAAAACAGACGTGCCGTCTTCTTCAACATGAACAACATGTTCATCCCAAATTTTATCGTAAAGCGTGCGTCCCATGTGTTGCTCTTTCTTGTTCTTTAGAGAAAACCAATATTTTAGGCTCTAAGAGCGCTTTTTTTTCGGCGCACACTTATTTTTAATGGACCCATTTTTCGGGGTGTGGTCCATGTGTTTTGCTCGTACGGCACAAGAAAGAAATTTCGCCCTCAAGGGGCGAGATCACTTCGGTGCTTGAATGATCAGTTGAGGGTCCAAAAGTCTGGCACGTGGGTCGACATAATAGCCCCCAAATTCAGTGTACCTGAGCGCGCATTGTTTGCATCGTTGGCACTCAAAAACGGTTGAGCGATTGGTTGGAAAAAACCCCAATGCTACGGGCGCTTGAGGTGAGTCATACCGCGTGCCGTTGGGATGAAACTCCTCAAAGCTCAGCTCGTGGTTTTCAGGGTCCTGCAAGGTCGCAATCGCTTGCATGTGCGCCGGCCAATCGCTTTCTGTAACGCTGGTCCAGCCATGGGTGTTTTTAAGTGTACAAGTGCATGCCGAAACCTTTTCTTTCGAGGGGCACAGGCCAATCAATTGATCAGCTTGAGTCAACAAGGGCAAAGGCTTCTTGGTCATGGTGTGAGTTGGGTGGCTTGAAAAAAAACAGGGGCCAGAGCCCCTGTGTTTGTTGCAGACGTCGTGAGGAGGGGAGCTTGACCAAGGATGCGCGCTCCTGTGGGTCGAATCACCCTCGTGACCAGCTTTTAGCGCTTATCAATCGCGACTACGTCTCTCTTCGTTGAGCCCGTGAAGAGCTGACGAGGTCTGCCAATTTTGTACTCAGGGTCAGCAATCATCTCATTCAATTGTGCAATCCAACCCACGGTTCTGGCGAGTGCAAAAATACCGGTGAACATGTTGACAGGTATACCAATGGCGCGCTGAACAATGCCGGAGTAAAAGTCAACATTGGGGTAGAGTTTTCTTTGAACAAAATAGTCGTCTTCAAGAGCAATTTTTTCCACTGCCTTGGCCAATTTGAACAAGGGGTCGTTCTCCAAGCCAAGCTCTTGCAGAACTTCATTGCAGGTTTCTTGCATCAAGGTGGCTCTTGGGTCATAGTTTTTATAAACCCGGTGACCAAAACCCATCAACTTGACGCTGGAGTTCTTGTCTTTGACTTGGTTCATGAATTCGCCCACTTTGGCGATGCCGCCCTGCGCTTGGAGGTCTCCCAACATGTTCAAACAAGCCTCGTTGGCGCCACCGTGTGCGGGCCCCCAAAGACAAGCAACGCCTGCAGCAATGGCTGCAAAGGGGTTGGTGCCAGAAGAGCCACACAAGCGAACAGTTGAGGTGGACGCATTTTGCTCATGGTCGGCGTGCAAAATGAAGATACGGTCTAGCGCGCGTTCAAGGACAGGGTTGACAACAAAGTCTTCACAAGGGTTTCCGAACATCATGCGCAAAAAATTACCTGCATAGGAGAGGTCATTTCTGGGGTACATAAAGGGCTGCCCAATGCTGTACTTGTAAGCCATAGAGACCAAAGTAGGCATCTTCGCAATCAGGCGAATTGCAGATATTTCACGGTGCTCAGGATTGTTGATGTCAGTGCTGTCGTGATAAAAGGCTGACAAAGCACCGACCAATCCCGTCATCACGGCCATGGGGTGCGCATCTCTTCTAAAGCCTCTTAAGAAGAAGTGCATTTGTTCATTGACCATCGTGTGATTGGTCACCAATTTGGTAAAAGCGACTTTCTCGCTCGCATTGGGCAATTCACCATGGAGCAACAAGTGGCAAGTTTCCAGAAAGTTGCAATTGGTCGCCAGTTGCTCAATGGGGTAGCCACGGTACAGCAACTCGCCCTTGTCGCCGTCGATGTAGGTGATGGCCGATTCGCAAGAGGCGGTTGATAAAAAGCCTGGGTCATAGGTGAACAAACCTGTTTGCCCGTAAAGTTTCCTGATGTCTATCACATCAGGCCCAATGTTGCCTTGGTAAACAGGCATTTCAAAACTAGGTGCACCATTTGAAAAAGCTACGGTGGCTTTGTAATCGGCGAGTTTCATGATCGATTTTCCTTTAAATTGAACGGCGAAAGTAACGGTCTTATTTTCTCATCATGCTTAAAACTTCTTGTCTTTCAGGCGTGTAAAAATCTTTTGTCAATTCCGTTCTTTTGAGCAACAGATCCAGCAAGTCATTGTCTGAAAGATCCATTAAATCATAAAGGGCTTGTGAAATTTTGACAGTCAGATCTTTTTCAAAGCGGTTGAAAAATGCTTCAATCATCAAATCATTTTCCAGTAGTCCGCGGCGACAACGCCAACGCAGTTTGCTCAATTCTCGCGTCCCAAGCATGGCTTGGGGATCAAGACCGGCGAGAAAGGAGTCAACGACGTTCATGAAAGAGTTGGATCAAACGGCTCTGCGAACCATGAGTTCTTTGATCTTACCAATGGCCTGAGTCGGGTTGAGTCCTTTGGGGCAAACATCAACACAGTTCATGATGGTATGACATCTAAAGAGTCGGTAAGGATCCTCTAAATTGTCCAAGCGTTCACCCGTGGCCTGGTCTCTGCTATCAGCTATGAAACGATAGGCCTGCAAGAGTCCTGCTGGACCCACGAATTTATCTGGATTCCACCAAAAAGACGGGCAACTGGTTGAGCAACTTGCACACAAAATGCACTCGTAGAGTCCATTGAGCTCATCACGCTCCTCGGGGGACTGAAGGCGCTCTTTCTCTGGGGGCAATGTTTCATTGACCAAGTAGGGCTTGATGGAGTGATATTGCTTAAAGAATTGAGTCATGTCGACAATCAAATCTCTGATCACGGGAAGACCTGGTAAGGGCTTGAGCGTGATTTTTTCAGGCAAGCTGAGCATGTTGGTCAAACAAGCCAAGCCATTTTTCCCGTTGATGTTCATGGCATCTGAGCCGCAAACTCCCTCTCGACAAGAGCGTCTAAAGGAAATCGTTGGATCAATCTCTTTGAGCTTCATCAAAACATCCAACAGCATGCGCTCATGGCCGTCCAACTGAATGACGATGGTTTGCATGTAAGGCTTGGCGTCCTTGTCTGGATCGTAGCGATAAATCTGAAAGGTTCTTGATTGCATAAAATTCTCCAAAATAGGGTGTGTCTTAGAAGGTTCTGACTTTGAGCTCAATGCTGTCAACGGTCAAAGGCTTCATGGTGACGGGCTTGTAGCTCAGGCGGTTGCCTTCGCTGTACCAAAGAGAGTGCTTGAGCCATTCTTCATCATTGCGTCCGTTGGGATGCGCAGGGGAGTCGGCATAGTCGTCCACCGTGTGTGCGCCGCGGCTTTCGTGCCTTGCCGCAGCACTGACCATGGTGGCTTGTGCGCATTCAATCAAGTTATCGACTTCCAAAGCTTCAATTCTTGCGGTGTTGAAAACTTTAGAGGTGTCTTTCAAGCCAATCGATTTGACGCGTTCGCGCAATTGAGCAATCTTGACAACACCTTCATCCATGCTGGCCTGGGTTCTGAAAACACCAGCGTGTTGTTGCATGGCCTTGCGAAGATCGTTGGCAACCACTTGAGCATATTCGCCGTCTTTGGCGCTCTCAAGCCGAGCAAGTCTAGAAAGTGTCAAGTCAGCTGCATCTTTGGGAAGAGGTTTGTGCGCCTTGTTTTTCTCATGGAAGTCGACGATGTGATTGCCCGCTGCACGCCCAAAGACGAGCAAATCAAGCAAAGAGTTGGTGCCCAATCGATTGGCGCCATGAACCGATACGCAAGAGCATTCGCCGACTGCGTAAAGGCCATTGACGGGCTCGGAGTGGTTCCTTGCAGTTTCACCTACGACTTGGCCGTGAATATTGGTTGGAATACCACCCATTTGGTAATGGATGGTGGGCACCACAGGGATGGCTTCCTTGGTGATGTCCACGTTGGCAAAATTCAGTCCAATTTCATAGACTGAGGGCAGACGTTTCATGATCGTCTCAGCACCCAAGTGATCCAGCTTCAACAGCACATAATCTTTGTTGGGTCCACAGCCTCGGCCTTCCTTGATCTCTTGATCCATGGAGCGAGAGACAAAGTCTCTAGGCGCCAAATCTTTCAAGGTCGGCGCATAGCGCTCCATGAATCGCTCACCGTTGGAGTTCAAAAGGATGGCACCTTCGCCTCGGCAACCCTCGGTCAAAAGCACGCCTGCACCGGCAACGCCCGTGGGGTGGAACTGCCAAAACTCCATGTCTTCTAAAGCAATATTTGCCCTGGCGGCCATGCCAAGCCCGTCCCCAGTGTTGATGAATGCATTGGTGGATGCGTCAAAGATCCGTCCAGCGCCACCGGTTGCCAAAAGAACTGTTTTGGCTTCCAAAATATAGATGTCTCCCGTCTCCATTTCAAGGGCAGTAACGCCGACCACGTCTCCTTCATGGTCACGGATAAGATCCAAGGCCATCCATTCAACAAAGAAGCTGGTTTTGGCTTGCACATTTTGTTGGTAGAGTGTGTGCAGCATGGCGTGCCCTGTCCTATCGGCAGCGGCACAGGCGCGTTGTACAGGCTTTTCACCGTAGTTGGCCGTATGACCACCAAAGGGCCGTTGATAGATGGTCCCATCAGGATTGCGGTCAAAGGGCATGCCCATGTGCTCCAAGTCATAAACCACTTTGGGCGCTTCGCGGCACATGAATTCAATGGCGTCTTGGTCTCCCAACCAGTCAGAGCCTTTGACCGTGTCATAGAAATGATAGTGCCAATTGTCTTCAGACATGTTACCTAAAGAGGCGCCTATACCGCCTTGGGCGGCCACGGTGTGGGAGCGTGTTGGAAAAACTTTTGACAGAACAGCGACGTTTAAACCCGCACGAGCCAATTGGAGTGAGGCACGCATACCTGAGCCGCCGGCACCAACGATCACAACGTCAAACCTGCGGCGTGGGATGGAATGGGAAGAAGTCATAAATTAAAGTCTCCAAATAACTTGTATTGCCCAGCCAGAACATGAAACCAGCCAAACCAGGGTAAAAACTTGTAAAAGCAAACGAACTGCAACGGCTTGCACATAATCCATCCAAATGTCTCTCATGCCGACCCAGGCATGGTAGGCCAAGGAAATGATCACAGCAAAGGTCAGGCTTTTCATCCATTGGGTGCTAAAAATGCCAGACCATGTGTCGTAGCCAATGCTGCCTTTTGTCAACACGACTTGAAGGATGACAAGCACAGTGAACAAGGCCATTAAAAGGGCGGTGACGCGCTGCGCCAACCAATCTCTGAGGCCGTAATGAGCGCCAACGACAATGCGCTTAGATCCAAAATTGACTGACATGTTCTTCTCCTGAAAGGGTTCTATTGGGTTTAATAAAGGCCAAAAAGCTTGGCTGCCAATAGGATCGTAAGAGCCCAACTGAGCCCCAACGTGGTCCATGCTGAAGTGCGACCAAAATTTTTATCGACCGCATGATGCGTGTCCATGTACAAGTGTCTGATGCCAGCGAACAAGTGATGCAGAAAAGACCAAATCAGGGCCAAGACCACAAGTTTGATGAACCAAGCCGGTAAGAACCCCACGCCGATCACAAATGCAGAGCTGAATTTGGTGAATGAGATCTCCGAAGACACGGACGTATCAAACAACCAAATGACAAAGGGCAGCAATAAAAACATGACGACACCACTGGCCCTATGCAAAATGGAGACCCAACCTGCTGCAGGCAATCTGTACGTGGTCAGGTCTTTGAACGCATTGATGTTTCTAAACTGAGGGCGTTGTTTCTTGATTGCTTCGGTCATAAGGTTTCTTTCATTTTTTTCGCTGTCTGATGGAATGAACCAAATACAAATTTTATTGCAACGCAATAAAAATATTTGATTGCTGCCCAAGATCTTAAAAATTAAGGGTATTGGACTGCTTAATTAATTAAAAAGAATTAGTTTAAATCATTTCGGTAATGGTGATGTTCTGTTTTGTACAAAGCGCGCCTGATCTCCATGGGCTTGTCTTGGTAGGTCAGTGCCAAGCGTTCGACTTGCAACAAGGGCGTATTGTCGTTGATGTTGAGCACTTGTGCATCTTTTGCATTGGCATGCACCGCCGTGATTCTCTCTTGAGCCCTGACCATGCGAACTCCATAGGTCTTTTCAAAGAGGGCATAGGTAGGGCCTTGGTGATTTTGCAGCTCCTCAGCGCTCAGCCCCTTGAAGGCGTCGCCAGGCAAAACCAGGTCCTCCAAAATAGTGGGTACAAAGGCAAACGAGAGAATCCTTCTGATTTGAAGGACACCACATCCGGCTGGCAGCTTCAGGGACTTGGCGATTTCTGGGTTGGCTTTTGCCTTTTTACACCAAAGAATGGTTCGTTGGGCTGGCACGGAGCTGCTCAAATTTTCAGCGTTCGGAACCAGTTTAAGGAACCGGTATTGGAATTTCTGCTCGGAATGGGTGGCGACAAAAGTGCCTTTGCCTTGTTTTCGAAGCAGCAAATGCTCCTGAGACAATTCATCCACGGCCTTTCGAACTGTGCCTTGGCTCACTAGAAAACGCGCAGCCAACTCGAATTCGCTGGGTATCATTTCACCTGGTTTCCACTCGCCGGCATTCAGGCTTTGCAAAATCAATGCCTTGATCTGTTGGTACAAAGGGCTAAAAGCCGGCACTTTTGAGCCAAGCGCTTGCCGATCCAATAGACCGCCGTTCAAGGTTTCTGGTAAGTGAGTGGGTTCGCGCATGCAAAGTCAAAGATTTTCAGATTGGATTATTGTAAGGGGTATTTGCCATCTCTTTTATAAGACATAAGAGATCTTTTTTTAACGATTTCGCGGGTACACTTACGGCATTGAATTTTGCATATTGGTTTTCTTTTTTTAAATTCTGTTAGGAGTGATCTCATGAGTAAAAAACCTGTTCGCGTTGCTGTTACTGGTGCAGCGGGTCAAATTGGCTACGCCTTGTTGTTTCGTATTGCCTCAGGCGAGATGCTTGGCAAAGATCAGCCTGTCAGTTTGCAACTGTTGGAAATTCCTGATGAAAAAGCGCAAAAAGCGCTCAAAGGCGTCATGATGGAGTTGGAAGACTGTGCATTCCCCTTGTTGCATGACATGCACGCTTATGGCGATGCAACGCAAGCCTTCAAAGACACCGATTACGCTTTGCTTGTGGGCGCTAGGCCCCGAGGCCCAGGGATGGAACGTGCCGATTTGTTGGCTGCAAACGCGCAAATTTTTACAGCCCAGGGCAAGGCCTTGAATGCGTCGGCCAGTCGTGACGTTAAGGTGTTGGTGGTTGGCAACCCCGCCAACACCAACTCTTACATTGCGATGAAGAGTGCACCCGATTTAAAGCGTGAGAACTTCACGGCCATGCTTCGTTTGGATCACAACAGAGCTGCGAGTCAAATTGCCGCAAAAACAGGCTTGCCAGTTGCTGGTATTGAGAAGCTAGCGGTTTGGGGGAACCATTCACCAACCATGTACGCTGACTATAGATTCGCCACCATCGAAGGCAAATCTGTCAAGGATTTGATCAACGATCAAGAGTGGAACGCCAATGTCTTCTTGCCAACGGTGGGCAAGCGTGGTGCTGCGATCATTGAGGCGCGTGGCTTGTCTTCTGCCGCCTCTGCCGCCAACGCTGCCATTGATCACATGCACGATTGGGCATTGGGCACCCACGGTCGTTGGGTGACCATGGGCATTCCCTCTGATGGTTGGTATGGCATTCCAAAGGATGTGATGTTTGGCTTTCCAGTGACTTGCGAAGGTGGAAAGTACAAAGTGGTTGAAGGCTTGGCGATCGATGAATTCAGCCAGACTTGTATTCAAAAAACGCTCAAAGAGCTTCAAGAAGAACAAGCCGGCGTTGCTCATTTGATTTGATGCTCTGTGCGCCAAACTTTTAGCGCCTGAGTTCAACGAATTATCAATGTTGCAAAGTATGCATCAACCCCATCCGCGTGAATTGTTGCTTGGAGCACAAGCGTCACAGCAGCGGTTGAGGGTTTGCGACCACTACAGTGGTGTTCCTAAACGCATGGAAAAGAGTTTGCAACTTCAATCCCAAATGACCCAAGACTTGGGTGTTTGCGTCTTTGATGTGACCTTGGATTGTGAAGACGGCGCACCAGTGGGTGCTGAGCGAGAGCATGCACAAGGTGTTGCTGAACTTGTGGCCAGCAGCCACCGAAATGCAAAAATTGCTGTTCGCATCCATGCGTTGGGGGACCCTCACTTTGAAAGCGACATGGAGTTGATTGTTGCCAAAGTGGGCCACCTTCTGACCCATGTGATGGTTCCAAAGGTGGAGTGTTTGCAAGACATTCATCAAGTGCATGCGAGCCTGGTTCAACATGGGGCCAAAGATTTACCCATTCACGCACTCATCGAATCTCCATTTGCTGTGAGCAATGCGTTTCAAATTGCCTCTCATCCAAGTGTGCAGTCATTGAGTTTTGGCTTGATGGATTTTGTATCAGCCCATGGCGGGGCCATCCCCTCTTGGGCCATGACGATGCAAGGGCAGTTCAAGCACCCGTTGATGGTCAGAGCCAAGCTAGAGGTCGCCAGTGCTTGTCATGCCTACGGCAAGACACCGGCGCATGGTGTGGTTACAGAAATTCAGGACCTGAACGCCATCAAAGAGAGCGCCCGCTTGGCCAATGAAACCATGGGCTTTACCAGAATGTGGAGCATTCACCCTTCTCAAATTGAACCCATCGTTCAAGCGATGTCTCCCAGTGCTGATGAGGTCAGCCAGGCCAGTGAAATTCTTTGGGCTGCGCATCAAGCACAGTGGGGCCCTATTCAGTTGGATGGTCGCTTGCATGACCGAGCAAGCTATCGTTTTTATTGGCAAATCATCGAAAGAGCACATGCCACTGCATGCCATGTGCCTGAGCAAATGGTCGCTTTGTTCTTTCAAAACCCAGTTGACCAAGGAACGCCATGAACGTCTACCTTGGGTCAAAAAAAATATCTCAACTGCTGTTGCTCGTGTGGATGTTGACCTGTGGACTTTTTGTCCATGGTACGGTTCATGGTGAAGTCAGCAACCAAAAAGAAACGCCCAAGTCAAAGCCTGTTCAGAAAAAGACAGAGCGACCCAAAAAAACGAGTTCGCATCAACGCGTGTCCACAAATCAAGCCGTGCTCAACAACCCTTCTGATAATGTGGAGCCTTTGTCGCCTGTGTTGTTAGATATTGCGGCTCAAGTTTTCACGGGTCGATTGCAATGCGAGTTGGGGCAAGTCGTGCTCTTGTTGCCCATTGAAGAATCTCCAGGGCACTTTCAATTGACCCTCAAAAAACAAAAGTACTTGATGACGCCAAGCGTGACGCCAACAGGTGCGGTTAAATTGGAAGATCTGAAGTCGGGAGCCCTTTGGATTCAGTTGGCGAACAAGTCCATGCTTTTTAACAGCAAATTGGGCCAGCGCATGGCCGATGACTGTCAAGGCCCAGGACAGCATGCTGTGGCCATGCAGGAGAGGATTTCGCCACCCCCCAGTTTGTTTGAACCCATGTCCAGAGTCGATCATTGAAATTTAGTTTTATAGGAGAAAAAACAATGTTACAAGCTTATCGTGAACACGCCAAAGAGAGGAATGCATTGGGCATTCCGCCATTGCCTTTATCAGCAACTCAAACAGCCCAATTGGTGGAGTTGTTCAAAGCACCTCCTAAGGGCGAAGAGAGCACGCTGATTGAACTCATGACGCACCGCGTTCCCGCGGGTGTTGATGATGCAGCCAAAGTCAAAGCATCCTACCTTGCTGCTGTGGCTCATGGAACAGAGAAAACCTCTTTGCTGACTCGTGAGAAAGCCACGGAACTTTTGGGCACCATGCTAGGTGGCTACAACCTCACGCCCTTGATTGATTTGCTCGATGACGCGGCGGTTGCCAAAGTGGCCGCCCAAGCGCTGAAGAAAACATTGTTGATGTTCGATCAGTTCCATGACGTCAAGGAAAAAGCAGAGAAGGGCAATGCATTTGCCAAAGAGGTTGTTCAGTCTTGGGCCAATGCCGAGTGGTTTGTCGAAAGACCCGAAGTGCCCAAGAGCATCAAGCTCACCGTCTTTAAGGTCACAGGCGAGACCAACACCGATGACCTCTCCCCAGCCCCTGATGCTTGGAGCCGCCCAGATATTCCCTTGCATGCATTGGCCATGCTTAAAAATAAAAGGGATGGCATTGCCCCTGAAGAAGACGGCAAGCGCGGTCCCATCAAATTCATCGAGGATTTAAGAGCCAGGGGCAATTTGGTGGCTTACGTGGGTGACGTGGTTGGAACTGGTTCTAGTCGCAAATCAGCGACCAACTCGGTGCTTTGGTTCACGGGCGAGGACATTCCTTTTGTACCCAACAAGCGCTTTGGCGGTGTTTGTCTAGGTAACAGTATTGCCCCGATTTTTTACAACACGATGGAAGATGCTGGTGCTTTGCCCATCGAGTTGGATGTCAGCAAAATGAACATGGGCGACGTCATTGAGTTGCGTCCCTATGAAGGCAAAGCTTTAAAAGATGGTCAAGTCATCGCCGAGTTCACCATCAAAAGCGATGTGCTTTTTGATGAGGTGAGAGCTGGGGGTCGAATTCCCTTGATCGTTGGGCGTGCGTTGACTGCAAAAGCTCGTGAAAGCTTGGGACTTGCGCCCGCAACCATCTTTAGGTTGCCCGTGTCACCAGCTAAAAAGACCACGGGCTTTACGCTTGCTCAAAAGATGGTGGGTAGAGCATGTGGTTTGCCTGAGGGGCAAGGCGTTTTACCCGGTACATATTGCGAACCCAAGATGACCTCTGTGGGTTCGCAAGATACAACTGGCCCTATGACTCGGGATGAGTTGAAAGACTTGGCTTGTTTGGGCTTTACATCGGACTTGGTGATGCAATCTTTTTGCCACACGGCCGCTTACCCTAAGCCCGTGGATGTGAAGATGCATCACGATTTGCCCGAATTCATGAGCAACCGAGGAGGCATTTCTCTCAAGCCCGGTGATGGCATCATTCACTCATGGCTCAACAGAATGTTGTTGCCCGATACAGTTGGCACGGGTGGCGATTCGCACACACGTTTCCCAATCGGCATCAGCTTTCCCGCTGGCTCTGGCTTGGTCGCCTTTGCGGCCGCAACGGGTGTCATGCCACTTGATATGCCCGAGTCTGTCATGGTGCGCTTCAAAGGAAAAATGCAACCTGGCGTGACCCTGAGGGACTTGGTGCATGCGATTCCTTTGTATGCCATCAAACAAGGTTTGTTGACAGTAGAGAAACAGAACAAGAAAAATATTTTCTCTGGTCGCATTCTTGAAATCGAAGGCTTGTCTGAATTGAAAGTTGAGCAAGCTTTCGAGTTGTCAGATGCTTCAGCTGAAAGATCGGCTGCGGGTTGTACCGTTCATTTGGACAAAGCGCCTGTGATTGAGTACATCAACAGCAATATTGTGCTGCTCAAAAATATGATTGCTCAAGGTTATTCAGATGTACGCTCCATCAACAGGCGCATCAAAGGCATGCAAGACTGGCTTAAAAACCCCATACTTTTGCAAGCCGATAAAGATGCCGAGTACGCAGCGGTCATTGAGATTGACCTAGCGGAGATCGTTGAGCCCATCGTTTGTTGCCCCAACGATCCAGACGATGCCAAAACACTCTCGGACGTGGCTGGTTCAAAGATTGATGAGGTGTTCATTGGTTCATGCATGACCAACATTGGGCATTTCCGTGCAGCCTCCAAATTGCTGGAAGGCAAACGAGATATTCCTGTCAAACTTTGGATGGCTCCACCAACCAAGATGGATGCAGAGCAATTGACCGCAGAGGGTCACTATGGTGTCTTTGGCAATGCGGGTGCCAGAATGGAGATGCCTGGCTGCTCATTGTGCATGGGCAATCAAGCTCAGGTCAAAGAGGGTGCCACAGTGATGTCCACATCGACAAGAAACTTCCCCAATCGCTTGGGCAAGAACACTTTCGTGTATTTGGGCTCTGCTGAGTTGGCAGCCATTTGCTCTAAATTGGGACGTATCCCAACCCGTCAAGAGTATTTGGCCGATATCGGCGTGATCAATTCCAGTGCAGATCAAATTTATCGCTATATGAATTTTGATCAAATTGAGAGCTATCAGAAAGTCGCCGAGTCGGTTTAAAACTGACCACGCGAACCGGATTTTTGAAGGGACTTCAAGGTGGCTTGAGTCCTTAAAAGCTTACTGAAAAAAACAAGCGCCTTCATGCAGGCGCTTGTTGGTTTTTGGAGGGATCTTTGTGGAAGTCTATCGCCTGCCTTACATCAGCAAGTGTTCGCCAGCGTTGTCACCCCCAAGAATGACATAGTTGACCTTGCGGATGTCCATCAATTTAAGCCCGCCAGCGTAGGAAATGGAGCTTTGCACATCCTCTTGCATTTCCTTGAGCGTGTCTTTTAACTTGCCTTTGATGGGCTCTAAAATGCGTTTGCCTTCAACGTGCTTGTATTCGCCTTTGTTAAAGTCACTGGCACTTCCATAGTACTCTTTGAATTTGAGGCCATCGACCTCTACCGTGAGGCCTGGGCTTTCCTCGTGCCCAGCAAGCATCGAACCGATCATGACCATGCTTGCACCAAAGCGGATGCTTTTGGCAATGTCTCCGTGTTCACGAATGCCCCCATCAGCAATGATCGGCTTCGTGGCGACACGAGCGCACCATTTCAAGGCTGACAATTGCCAACCACCCGTGCCAAAGCCCGTTTTAGATTTGGTGATGCAGACCTTGCCTGGGCCGATGCCGACCTTGGTTGCGTCAGCGCCCCAGTTCTCCAGATCGATGATGGCCTCGGGCGTACCTACATTGCCAGCAATGATGAAAGTTTGGGGTAACTTTTCTTTGAGGTAGCGAATCATGGTCTGGACACTGTCTGCGTGTCCATGCGCAATGTCGATGGTCACGTATTCGGGCGAGAGGGATTGGGCAACGAATTGATCAATGGTTTCAAAATCAGCTTGTTTGACGCCAAGTGAAATGGAGGAAAAGAGCCCTTTGTCTTTCATTTTTTTGACAAAAGCCAGATTGTCCAAATCAAAGCGATGCATCACATAAAAATAGCCATTTTGTGCCAACCACTCGCAAATGCTTTCGTTGACCACGGTTTTCATGTTGGCTGGGACGACCGGAATTTTGAAGCTTCTAGAGCCTAGGGTGACCTCTGTGTCACATTCGGATCGGCTCTCAACGCGGCATTTGCGTGGGAGTAAAAGGATATTGTCGTAATCAAAGATTTCCATGTGCCAAGCTCTTAGTTAAAGTTCATCTGTGTGAGCGCTTGGGGCTTGTGCCGGTGTTCATTGGCTCGCTAAAGAAAGAAATAGGAGCCAAAAAAAACCGAGCACAAGAATTCTTGGGCCCGGTGATTTATTCTACCCTTGAGTTTTGATCTTTTCGACTAAATTAAGAGCGCGCTTGAATTTAATTGTCTCTGCCAAGGTATAAAAGGGCTTGAGACTCTAAAATAGGTTCATGACGCCACCCGATCAACAGCCCCTTACCTCCCATTCAAGCGATGGTTTTTCACCATCTGAAAACCAAAGCCCTTTGTGGCCCTCAGAAAATGTCTCCATGAGGATGCTGCAAGGCTTGAACCCAGAGCAGTTGAGTGCGGTCACCTTGCCCCATGAGCATGCTTTGATTTTGGCGGGTGCAGGCTCAGGAAAAACAAGAGTTCTGACCACTCGCATTGCTTATTTGCTTCAAACTGGACAAATCACGCCTGGAGGTCTATTGGCGGTGACTTTTACCAACAAGGCCGCCAAAGAGATGCTCACCCGTTTGGAGTCCATGCTGCCCTTGAATGTCAAGGGCTTGTGGATGGGTACATTTCACGGCCTTTGTCACCGCATGCTCAAGGCACATTGGAAGATGGCCAATTTGCCCCAGGCTTTCCAAATTTTGGACACGCAAGATCAACTCTCAGCGATCAAAAGACTTTGTAAGCAATTCAGTGTGGATGAAGAGAGATTTCCCCCAAAGCAAGTGCAATGGTTCATTGCAGGTGCAAAAGAGGATGCCAAAAGACCCCAAGATCTAGCGGTCAACGATGCCGACTCTATCAAAAGAGTGGAGTTGTACCAATTGTATGAAGACCAGTGCAACCGAGAGGGCGTGGTTGATTTTGCCGAGTTGATGCTTCGCTCGTACGAGTTACTAAGAGACAACCCCCCACTGAAAGCGCATTATCAAAGACGTTTTCAGCATGTTTTGATTGACGAGTTTCAAGACACCAACCGTCTTCAATACGCTTGGATCAAAATGCTTTGTGGCACCGATACTGCTGTTTTTGCGGTTGGCGATGACGATCAAAGTATTTACGCTTTTCGTGGTGCGAGGGTGGGCAACATGGCCGACTATGTGCGAGAGTTCAATGTTCGCCATCAAATCAAGTTGGAGCAAAACTACCGCAGTTCAGGCTCCATTTTGGAAACTGCCAACACCTTGATTCAACACAACAGTCAACGCTTGGGCAAGAATTTGCGCACCGATCAAGGCGCGGGTGAACTGGTTCGGGTTTTGGAAAATCCAAGCGATTATGAAGAGGCTCAGTGCCTGGTAGAGGAAATAAAACATTTGCTTAAAGAGGGCCAAAATGCCTCGGATGACTCAAACCTTGGTGTGTCCAGGCGTTCAGACATTGCGCTTTTGTACAGAAGCAACGCACAAAGTCGTGTCATTGAGTCAGCCTTGTTCAATGCATCAGTGGCCTATAAAGTTTATGGGGGCTTGAGGTTTTTTGAGCGTGCAGAAATCAAAAATGCCTTGGCCTATTTGCGTTTGATGGAAAACCCCAATGAAGACACCTCGTTTTTAAGAGTGGTTAATTTTCCACCACGTGGCATAGGAGCGCGCACCATTGAGCAACTTCAAGATGTTGCGACTCAAAGCGCTTGTTCGCTTCATGCCTGTGTTGAGAGGGTCAGTGGCAAAGCGGGTGTTAATTTACAAGCCTTTGTGGCCAAAATGGATGTGATGAGAGAGCAAATGCGAGGCCTCACGCTCAGAGAAATCATGGAGCTTGTGCTGGACCACAGCGGATTGATTGAGCACTATCGAACTGAAAAAGAGGGGGCCGATAGGGTTGAAAACTTGGAGGAATTGGTCAACGCGGCCGAAAGTTTTGTCATGCAAGAAGGCTTTGGTAAGGATGCACCAGGCACGCTCGTGCAATCGCAATCGGGCTTGGATCAATACATCGATGGTGCTGAGCCGATCTTGCCGAGGATCGCCAGCGCGACATCGTCTGAGGCCATGGTCTCAGTTGACGAGGAGTTGCCTTCTGGTTGGGTGAATTTTGATACTGGAGAGACCTTGTCGCCCTTGGCCGCTTTTCTAAGTCATGCGGCTTTGGAAGCAGGCGACAACCAAGCCCAAGCTGGGCAAGATGCGGTTCAATTGATGACGGTGCACGCTGCAAAGGGCTTGGAGTTTGATTGTGTCTTCATCACCGGGTTGGAGGAAGGTTTGTTTCCGCATGAGAATTCACTGAACACGGTTGAAGGCTTGGAAGAAGAGAGGCGCTTGATGTATGTGGCACTGACCAGGGCCAGAAAGCGGCTTTATTTGAGCCATGCACAAACACGCATGCTGCATGGGCAGACGCGTTTCAACATGAGAAGTCGGTTTTTTGACGAAATGCCTGAGCACACCATGAAGTGGGTGAACGTTAAAAAACCAGTCGCTCCTTCCCATGCAAGAGGCTATGCCGGAGCCGCCCATTCTCAAACCTATGCCTCAAGTGGTTACACGCCTGAATGGGCCCGCTCATCGAGCTCTAGCATGCGCAAATCCTCCATGGAGGCCTTACCGGTGCGTGCTGCTAAATCTGACGCTAGTGATCCGCATGCTTGGATGAAAGTGGGCTTGAAGGTCTTTCACAACAAGTTTGGCGAAGGCACAATTTTGGCTCTAGAGGGGTTGCAAGACGATGCCAGAGCACAAGTGGACTTTCCGCGCCATGGCGTCAAGTGGTTGGCGCTTTCGCTAGCAAAACTGACCCCCATTGACTAAAAAATCAGGCCAGGATGGTCTCAGAGCTGAAGCAGTCTTTGAAGCTAAAGAGCGATGAGGTGAAAAAGATGGATGCAAGGATCAGCATCACAGGCAGCAGCAACTCACTCACCCAAGCAGACTCTTCACCAAAGCTCGACAGCACACCAAGGACCAAAGCAACCAAGGCAAAGACGCCAGCCCATGTCAGCGTGAAGATTAAAAAAGCTCTCCAATTTGAAAAGCAAGCGATGCCTGAGAAAAACAAGCTTTTGGGTACACTCACCCCGTGCCAAAACACCAAGGCTGGAGCATGCCAAAAAAGGCTAGAAAATGGGATGTACAAAATAAGTGCAAGCCACATGGCTTGTTGAAAATCACTCTTTAAGATGAGCTCCTTGGTCAAAGTGCTACCGACCAAATAAAACTTTGCAAACCCACCCCCATCAACCAAGGCGGATATGCCCGCCAACACCAAAAACCCAAGGGCATAAAACACACCCAAGACAAGCATCTGCTTTGTTTTGTCTTTGGAAACTCGAAAGGCGCAAAAAAGAGTCATGGGTCTTGGGAATTTACCGGACAAAGCCTCCTGAGCACCCGCCATCAGACCTAGGCTTGCGCTAGGGATGAGCATCAGTCCAATGACCCCGCCAACCAAAGGAACCATGGAGACCAAAGACATCAAAGCCATGAACATCAAAAAAAGTCCAGTCAGCGCAATAGGCTGACGAACAAAGGTCCTGGCCCCCTGCTTGACCCAAAGGGCGCCAGTTTTGGCTGGAACAATGTTTAATTTCATGTTGTCAATGTTAGAGGTGTAAGGTTTTGGGGTGTTTAAAAAAGCCCATCCCTGATAGGGCTTTGAACTCTTAGTTTCAAGATGCGTTCAAAATGTTCGGGGTCATGCGCTTTTAAAAGATTGGCTTGTCTTGGGAGATGAAAGTCCCAAAGTCTGGAGATCCAAAATCGAAGAGCAGCTGCTCGCAAAAGCGGATTGAACAAGCGTCTTTCTTGCTTTGTGAAGGGGCGCTCAGTTTGGTAGGCTTTTAAAAATGCGAGCAATCGGTCTTGATCGAATTGGCCAGAATCCAGGTCAATGCACCAATCGTTCAAGCACACAGCGATGTCAAACAACCAAGTGTCGGTACCGGCAAAGTAAAAATCAAAAAACCCAGTCAGTTCGTCACCTTCAAACATGACATTGTCTCTGAACAAATCAGCATGAATGGCGCCTTTGGGTAAGCTTGCGTAAAGCGACGTTTGAGCCAGGTTGGCTTGGAAAGCGATTTCTTGCTTTAACAAGGCTTGGTTCTCATCGCTCATGAACTCTAAAATGAGTGGCGCCGTCTCTAGCCACCAATTCAAGCCCCTTAAATTGGGTTGGATCAAGGCGTAGTCCTGGCCAGCAAGATGCATCTTCGCCAGCATCTTCGCAACCGTGTTGCAGTGGCTCACATTGGGTTGAAGGTGACTTTGACCTCTCAGACGGTTGACCAGTGCGGCAGGTTTGCCGGCGACTTCAAAGAGCAAGTCCCCATGCCCGTTGACCTGTGGGTCTGGCACTGGAATACCTTTGTTCGCCAAGTGCTTCATCAGTTGAAGGTAAAAAGGCAACTCGTCTTTGCCCAGTCGTTCAAACAAGGTCAAAACAAAGCGCTTGGGCTCAGCCGCTTGCGTGTCGGACCCCGTGCAGTCCAAGAAGTAGTTGGTGTTTTCTATGCCGCCTTCAATGCCTTTGAGCCCCAAAGCTTGTCCCAGCTTTAACTGATCGATCAGGGACTGAGCCTCTTGGAGTGTGACTTGGGTGAAGACGGCCATTTAAAAACACATGAAAAGTTAAGAGGATCTTGTGCGCCAGACAAGCACTTTAATTTTGAGAATTGCAACGTTGTTGTGCTGATCACCTTGACCCAACGAGGACAGGCATCATTAAGGCCAGTCTTTTTGCTCTTTTTTTGCACTCAACGGCCTATCGATTGTAGAGGGGTTATTCCTAGATGGGAGGAGAGACCTTGATTTTTAGCTCTTAAATGGGGCAAAGCATTTATTTTTTCGCGTTTTCTGGGTCTGAGCTCTCTCTTAGAGGGCAAAATACACCCATGCAAGATGATCTTCCTTTACTCCTGCTCGTTGACGGTTCGAGTTACCTTTACCGTGCATTTCACGCTATGCCCGATTTACGGGCCAGGCCATCCGACCCCAGCAGTGCCGCAACGGGCGCGATTCGGGGCATGATCAACATGATGCAGAGTCTGAAAAAAGACTTCCCCACGCCATTCGCAGCCTGTGTGTTTGATGCCAAAGGTCCCACCTTTCGCGATGAGTGGTACCCACAGTACAAAGCCCAGCGTTCGGCCATGCCAGACGATTTACGCACTCAAATTGAGCCCATTCATGAGGTCGTTCAGTTGCTGGGCTGGCCTGTGTTGACTGTGCCAGGTGTTGAGGCCGATGATGTCTTGGGCACCTTGTCCAAACTAGCAAGTGAGCAAGGCTTTAGAGTTGTGATCTCCAGCGGCGATAAAGACATGAGTCAATTGGTGGACGAGCGTGTCATGATCTTTGACACGATGAACCAAAAAAAACGCGACATAGAAGGTGTAAAAAAAGAATTTGGCGTGCCTCCTCAACTGATGATCGATTACCAAACCTTGGTGGGTGATTCTGTCGATAACGTTCCTGGTGTGCCCAAGGTGGGGCCTAAAACAGCGGTCAAATGGTTGACCCAGTATGGCTCCTTGGATGCCGTGATCGCCAACGCAGGGGAGATCACGGGTGTGGTGGGCGAGAACTTGCGAAACACCTTGGATTGGCTACCTATGGCCAAGAGGCTGGTCACCATCAAGACCGATTGTGATTTGAGTGCCTATTTGCCCCATCTGCCAGACATGCAAGATTTGAAGTTCTCAGAACCACAGTCCGCGGCCATGGTGGAGTTCTGTGAAAGGTTTGGCTTCAAAGGCTTGGTCAAAACGTTTGGCGCACCTCAGGGCACTTCCCTGCAATCGACGTCCTCTTGGGATCCAAATCAAGAAAGTGCTGGCCGTGAACCTCAAAACGCTCAAGAGGGTCAAGACCTCTTTGGAGACCTGGCGCCCAAGCCGTCTTTGATCCAAGAACGTCACTATGAATGCATCACCACGTGGGAGCAGTTTGAACGCTCTTTTGAGTCGCTCAAGCAAGCGTCCTTGGTCAGTCTGGACACGGAGACAGACTCATTGGTCGCTTTGAAGGCCCAATTGATTGGCCTGAGTTGGTCCACGACCCCGGGCACGGCGTCCTATGTTCCTCTGGGGCATGATTTGGAAATTGGCCAAACGCAGTTGAACCTTCAACAAGTCTTGCAACGACTCAAGCCTTGGCTAGAGGATCCTTCAGCGCATAAATTAGGGCAACACTTCAAGTACGACCGACATGTTTTTGCAAATCACGGCATAGAGGTTCATGGCTACGTGCATGACACCATGCTGCAGAGTTATGTGCTTGAAGTCCATCGCCCGCATGGTTTGGAGAGCTTGGGGCAAAGGCACTTGGCTCGCTCGGGTTTGTCCTATGAGGACGTTTGCGGCAAGGGAGCTCATCAAATTCCATTTGCTCGAGTCGCCATCGATCGGGCGACGCAATATGCCTGCGAAGATGCGGACATGACGCTTGAAGTGCATGAAGTCTTGTGGCCCAGAATTCAAGAGGATGAAAAGCTCTCCTTCATCTATCAGCTGGAGGTTGACAGCAGCGAGGCCTTGTACCGGGTCGAGCGCAATGGCGTGATGATTGACGCCAAAACACTCGAGCTGCAAAGTGCTCAATTGGGCGACCGAATTGATCAATTGGAGTTGGAGGCCCATGCGCTGGCTGGGGAGCCTTTTAATCTGAGTTCTCCGAAGCAAATTGGTGAGATATTTTTTGAAAAACTTGGCCTGCCCATTGTTAAAAAAACGGCCAAAGGTGCGCCAAGCACGGATGAGGAGGTGCTGGAGAAGTTGGCCTTGGACTTTCCACTGCCCGCTAAAATTTTAGAGCATCGTGGTTTAAGTAAGCTCAAAAGCACCTACACCGACAAGTTGGCCACACTGATCAATCCCAATACACAGCGCGTTCATACCCACTACGCTCAGGCCGTGGCAGTCACGGGTCGTTTGTCCAGCAACGATCCTAATTTACAAAACATTCCAGTTCGAACGCCTGAGGGGCGGCGAGTCAGAGAGGCCTTTGTGGCACCGCCTGAATGCGTGATTGCCAGTGCCGATTACAGTCAGATTGAGTTGCGCATCATGGCGCACATCAGTGAAGATGAGGCGCTTTTAAAAGCCTTTCACGAAGGGGTGGATGTTCATCGCGCAACTGCTGCAGAAATATTTGGCCTGGTGCAGCAAGAGGTCAGTGCCGAGCAGCGTCGATATGCCAAGGTGATCAACTTTGGTTTGATCTATGGCATGAGTGCCTTTGGCTTGGCCAAGGCCTTGGGGATCGATAACTCTGCTGCCAAGCTCTACATTGAACGTTACTTTGACCGCTTCTCTGGGGTGAAACGCTACATGGAGTCGACCCGAATCAGTGCAAAAGCCAAGGGCTATGTGCAAACTGTCTTTGGTCGGCGCTTGTATTTGCCTGAAATCAATTCGCCCAACGGACCACGTCGCTCAGGCTCTGAGCGCGCCGCGATCAATGCACCCATGCAAGGCACGGCAGCTGACTTGATCAAGATGAGCATGATCAAAATTCAAAACGAACTTGATGCAAAAGAGCTGAAGACCAAAATCATCATGCAAGTCCATGATGAATTGGTCTTTGAGGTGCCCTTGGTGGAGTTGGATTGGGTGAAGGAGAATGTGCCACAGCTGATGGCTCAAGTCGCTTCTCTGAAGGTGCCTCTCCTTGCAGAGTTGGGCTTTGGCTTGAATTGGGATCAGGCGCATTGAGTGTCGAACAGATTTGATCAAGGGGCGTCTTGTATGGATGAAAAGCTCACTTTAAACAACGATGACAGTCGCGCGAGCCTGGGCTTGGGCTTGAGCACGCGTCGTCGCGCCATTCAGACGGCTTTGGGTGTTGGGTACGCCTTGGCCGCATCCCCCTTGATGGCGCAAACAGCGATCCACACCTCCTTTGCGGGTTTGGACACCGCCGAGGTGATGGTCGAGCGTGATGGGTTCAAGTTTCCGGTTTACATGGCCAAGCCCAGCAACACCTTGAATTTGCCCGTTGTGCTGGTGGTCTCAGAGATCTTTGGCGTGCACGAGTACATTGCCGATGTTGCGCGTCGATTTGCACAAGCGGGCTACTGCGCCCTAGCGCCAGAGTTGTTTGCGCGCCAAGGAGACCCCAGCGAGTATGCGCAAATGTCAAAACTGCTGAGCGAGATCATTGAAAAAGTGCCAGACGAGCAGGTGCTGGCCGATTTGGACGCTTGTGTGCAATGGGCGCAACATCAAGGCTTTGATGTGGGTCGTTTGGCCATCAATGGGTTTTGTTGGGGTGGACGCATGGCGTGGCTTTATGCGGCACATCAAAGCAAGTGTCGAGCAGCGGTGGCATGGTACGGTCGTTTGACAGGAGAGCAGACGCTCAACTCGCCCAAGCACCCCATGGATGCCATGGGTGCATTGAGCGCGCCTGTTTTGGGCTTGTATGGAGACCAAGACGCCTCCATCCCCTTGGGGTCGATTCAAAAGATGCAAGAAAAATTGCAGTCATTGGGTCGCTCGGGGGTCCATGCAGCGCAACGCAGTCGTTTTGTGATATACCCAGGAGTGGGGCATGCGTTTCACGCCGACTATCGCAGTTCCTACGATCAAGGGGCTGCCGTGGATGGTTGGCGACAGACCTTGGACTGGTTCAAAGCGTGGCTTTGAGCTCAAAGGTCTTGGTTTGGATGTGTTTGGATTTTGAGGTTTTGAGGTGGCAATGGATTTGACTTTGGTGGCTATTGTTTTCGGTACCCTCATGTGTGGTGTGGGCAGTGTCTTTGTCGCCTTTGTTTTGGCCAAAGCGTTGCTGAGCCGATTTCAGCAGCACATGCTCAGCTTGGCCGCTGGAGCGCTTTTGGCGACGGCTTTTTTGCATCTGTTGCCCGAAGCGTTTGGCTCTGGTGCGTCGCCAAGTCATTTGTTCATGACCTTGTTGGTGGGTTTGATCTTTTTCTTTTTGTTGGACAAGGCTGAACTTTGGCACCACGGTCATGAGCATGCACATGCGCATGCTCATGTGTCTGAAGAGCACGCTCACCATGCGCACTCAAAGGCCGAGGACCACGCTGGTGTGCAAGTGGGGAGCTGGTCGGTCTTGCTCGGCGACAGTGTGCATGCGTTTGGTGACGGAATCATGGTGGCAGGTGCTTTCATGGCCGATTTGAACTTGGGTTACGCTGCAAGTGTGGCCGTGTTGGCGCATGAAATCCCTCATCACATGGGGGACTTGACGGTGTTGGCCAATTCGGGGAGCGTTAAAAACCAAGCCTTGCTGAAACTGTCGCTCTCGGGACTGGTGAGCACCGTTGGAGGGGTATTGGCCTACGCGTTGCTGGAGGGGCGTGAATCTTGGGTGCCCTTCATGCTCAGCATCGCCAGCAGCAGTTATTTGTATGTGGCCTTGGCCGACCTCATCCCTCAACTGCAAAAGCGCCTGAGCGCCCAAGCCACGGTGCACCAGATTTTATGGTTGTTCTCAGGCATGGCTTTGGTGAATTTAACGCAAATATTTTTTCATTGAAGGGTTCATGCTTGAGCCATCAAGCGCTTGAGATGAATCGACCTTGGCTTCATGTTGAGACCGGCATCCCAGCGGTTCGAGACCATTCGCTCCAACTGCCTGCATACAACACGCTGTCTCCCAGCCCAGCCAGGTGCATGGCCAAGATGTTGGGCACAGCGCTCACACCACTGCCACATTGATGAACAACGCTGGAGGGCTCACGGCCACTCAACAGGCGCAAGAATTCTTCACGCAATTGTGATTTGCTTTTGAACAGTCCTTGCTCATTGAAGTTCTCCGTGAACGGTCTGTTGAGCGCATCAGGGATGTGGCCCGCAACAGGGTCCAAGGGCTCTTGTAGTCCTAGGTAGCGAGGTGCACCTCTTGCGTCAATGAGTGTTTGATGAGGGCTGCCAAGGTCTTTGAACACGTCATCGATGGTTTTGAGTTGTAGCAAAGGAGGCGACAATTGAAAAGCCAAGGGCTCCCCGCTGGATTGAGCAGAGACTTTTTTGGGGAAGACGCAGTCGGTTTGACCTTGAAGCTCAAGCCATGTCTTCAAAGAGCCATCCAATACAGCCACATGCGCGTGGCCACACCATTTGAGCATCCACCAAAGACGGCCGCAGAAGTTGTTTTGGTTTCGGTCGTAAACCACCACTTGCGTCGTGCTGTGAATGTGAAAGCGTCCAAGCCAATGAGCAAAATTCTCTCGACTGGGAAGGGGGTGTCTGCCGCCATTGATGGCCATTTCGGGATTTGATTCGCTCAAATCCAAGCCCAAATCTGCAAAATGTGCATGTGCGATGTGCAACTGCTCGTAGGCGGTGCGACCCCAGTTGGCGTCGTTCAAGTCGTAACTGACGTCAAAGATGAGCAATGAGGGCGGTTTCCCTTTTGGCGTTTCAAGGGCCAAAGGCATGAGGGTCAGCAACTCTTTTGCGCTGATCAGGTCATCAAAATAAGTCATCGTTAAGGAGTTGTTTTGGGATTGTTTCGGGATCGTTTTGGGATGGTTTTGCAAGCTGAACACATCAAAACTGAGCCACGGCTGGCCCGTCACCAACGCGAGTCACTGATCGGTGAACTTCAGCTTTTGGCGGTACCACTCATGAAAATGCTGCATGCCATCCTCCATGGGGCTTTGATAAGGGCCCACTTCATTTTGCCCTCTTTGAAAAAGAGCCCAACGACCCGCATCCATGCGCTCGGCGATTTCATCGTCTTCAGCGCAGGTTTCCATGTATGCGCTTTGTTGAGCTTGAACAAATTCGGGCTCAAAATCGACAATCTCTTCTGGGTAGAAAAATTCAATTTTGTTGAGTGTTTTTCGAGGGCCCATGGGCCACAGTGTAGACACGGTCAGCACATGGGGGTACCACTCCACCATGATGTGAGGGTAGTAGGTGAGCCAAATGGCGCCCTGTGTGGGGACTTTTCCGCCGCGATAGTTGAGCAATGCCTTTTGCCATTTTTCATAAATGGCACTTCCGGACTGGCGAAGTTGATTGGCAACGCCCACCGTTTGAACCGAATACTCTGGCTTGAACTCCCATCGCAAGTCCTCGCATTCCACAAATTGTCCAAGACCGGGGTGGAAAGGGCCGACGTGATAGTCCTCCAGATAGACCTCCACAAAGGTTTTCCAGTTGTAGTTGCACTCATGGAGTTCAACCTTGGCCAATTTATAGCCCTCAAAGCCCAGCGCCTCCTTGGGGCCCATGTTGGCCAAATCTTGATGGATGTCTTTTGCGTTGCGCTCAAACAGCAGGCCATTCCAACTTTGTAGCGGGTAGTTTGTGAGATTCAGGCAAGGATCTTGCGAAAAATGCGGTGCACCAAGCAATTGGCCAGATTGTGAATAAGTCCAGCGGTGCAAGGGGCACACAATGTTGCCGCCTGAGGCTTGTTGGTTGTCATACAAATTGCCTTGACCTTTCAAGATCAGGGCTTGACGGTGGCGACAGACGTTGGAGATCAACTCAATGCCCTGAGGGGTTCTGACCAATGCGCGACCGTGCCCCTCATGCTCAAGGGCGTAATAATCGCCTACATGGGGCACACACAGCTCGTGACCCACGTATTTGGGTCCATTGGCAAAGAGGACATCCATCTCGCGCTGGTAGAGCGCGAGATCAAAATAGCTATCGACTGGAAGTTGGCTTGATGCCTGCTGCAGTTGAAGACTTAAATCAGACATAGGGACCTGACCTAAAGACTCCCCACAGGGAGAATAGAAAAACCGGGAATACCGGAGGGAACTGACGATTATATATTTTTAAAGCATCTTTGGGGTCGAAAGTGTTCAATCCATTTTGGAAAGTCATTTTTTTGCAAGACAGCTAGAGTGTGCCAAGTCAACTTTTTTTCAGTAAGATCAATTGTGGTTTTTTTGCACGCTTGGGCGCTATGGCGCTGAAGTCGCTGATTTAAGGTGGAAATAAACTTTGAAATTCAAAGTTCAAATTCAATATCCGGTATGAGGGACGAGCGGATGCTTTAATATGTGTTGTTCAAAGACAGCTTCGTGTAAACTTTTTTATTAAATATCTATGTCTGTTCAATTTTTGATGGAAACACGTGGCATGGCGGATGGCCCGCTTCAAGGGGATTCACATGGCCAAAAGTAACGCCAGCCCCAAGATGGACGATTTGCCCGTGACCTACGAACTGGCTGTGCATGAACTGGAAGAGTTGGTGCAACAAATGGAGTCTTCCCAAATGCCGCTGGAGCACTTGTTGCAAGCGTATCAACGCGGCGCTCTTCTTTTGAAGTTTTGTCGTGAAAAGTTAACTTCGATTGAAGACCAAATTAAAGTTTTGGATGAAGGGCATTTGAAAACTTGGACGGACAACAATTGACATGAGCGAGATGAAGGCGTTTGATTTCCAAGCATGGTCTCATCAGCAATTGGCTTTGATTGAGCGGTCCTTGGATGTGTGGGTGCCCAATGAAATCGGGGGCAATCTTGGATTGAGCATGCGATATGCAGCACTCGGTGGGGGTAAACGTTTGCGTCCACTTTTGTGCTTGGCCGCGAGGCACAGCATGCGCTTGCAAGGTGAGGAGAGCAATTCGGGTCCCTCCTTGGATCAGGCTGCTTTGAGAGCCGCTTGTGCTTGCGAGCTTATTCATTCTTACTCCTTGGTTCACGATGACATGCCCTGCATGGACGATGATGTGCTCAGGCGAGGACAGCCGACGGTTCATGTGAAGTTTGGCCAAGCCATGGCTTTGCTATGTGGGGACTCGTTGCAGGCTCTGGCCTTTGAGATCTTGACGCCAAGCGTGAGCTTGGTCCCAGCTCGAGTGCAAGCCCTTCTGTGCAAGCTGTTGAGCCAAGCTGCTGGCCATGCGGGCATGGCAGGTGGTCAGGCCGTTGATTTGCAAAGTGTCGGTGTCGTCTTGACGCAAGCGCAGTTGCAAACCATGCATGCCATGAAAACCGGTGCTTTGCTACAAGCCTCTGTGATGATGGGGGCAGCGTGCTCACAAGAAGGGGCGTTGAGCGAGTCTTTGGAGACTTCGCTCTTGGTCTATGCCAACGCCCTAGGTCTGGCATTTCAAGTCGTGGACGATATTTTGGACGTGGTATCGGACACGCAAACTTTGGGCAAAACAGTGGGCAAAGATGCCGCCCATGACAAGCCTACTTTTGTGTCTTTGTTGGGTTTGGATGGGGCACAAGCTTATGCGCAAACCTTGCATCAACAGGCCCATGAGGCTTTGTTGGCGACGGGTTTGAAAGACGTGCGTGCCTTGGGTGCTTTGGCCGATTTGGTGATAAAGAGAAAGAGTTGATATGACCGACCTATTGAGGACCATTGACGGCCCGGCCGATGTAAGGCGCTTGTCTCGCGTTCAACTCAAAAGCTTGGCGCATGAGCTCAGAGCTTTTCTCTTGGACAGTGTTTCCAAGACGGGCGGACACTTGAGTTCAAACTTGGGAACGGTTGAGCTCACCCTTGCTCTGCACCACGTGTTCAACACGCCTTATGACCGTTTGGTTTGGGATGTGGGTCATCAAACCTATCCGCACAAGATTTTGACGGGTCGGCGCGAGCGCATGTCCACGCTCAGACAGTTGGGGGGCTTGAGTGGTTTTCCTAGGCGAGAGGAAAGCGAGTTCGATGCGTTTGGCACGGCGCACTCCTCGACCAGCATCTCTGCAGCATTGGGCATGTCAAGTGCAGCCTATTTGAGAGGTGAGGATCGCCGCTGCGTGGCCATCATTGGAGACGGTGCCATGACCGCAGGCATGGCGTTTGAGGCGATGAACAACGCGGGTGTCGCCAAGGGTAATTTATTGGTCATCTTGAACGACAACGACATGTCGATCAGTCCGCCTGTTGGTGCGTTGAATCGGTACTTGGCCCAACTGATGAGTGGGCGGTTTTATGCTGCTGCCAAAGAGGTGGGCAAGCAAGTGCTCAAAAGTGCGCCACCCTTGTTTGAGTTGGCCCGTCGGTTTGAGGAGCACGCCAAAGGCATGGTCGTGCCTGCGACTCTTTTTGAGGAATTTGGGTTCAATTACATTGGACCCATCGACGGGCACGATTTGGACTCTTTGGTGCCCACACTTGAGAACATTCGGCAACTCAGTGGACCTCAATTCTTGCATGTGGTGACCAAAAAAGGACAGGGTTACGGCTTGGCAGAAAAGGATCCCGTCACTTACCATGGCCCTGGTAAATTCGACCCTGCTGTGGGTATCGTGCCGCCTAGCACACCCCCGCAAAAGACGTTCACGCAGGTCTTTGGGGACTGGGTTTGTGACATGGCACATCAAGATCCAAGACTCATTGCCATCACGCCTGCCATGCGCGAAGGTTCTGGTTTGGTAGAGTTTGAGCGCCGCTTTCCCAGCAGGTACTTTGACGTGGGCATCGCTGAGCAACACGCCTTGACGTTTGCGGCAGGTTTGGCCTGCGAGGGTTTCAAGCCCGTGGTGGCCATTTATTCGACTTTTTTGCAGCGCGCCTACGATCAACTCATTCACGACGTGGCCTTGCAAAAACTACCCATGGTGTTGGCTTTGGACAGAGCAGGCATTGTGGGCGCCGATGGTGCGACGCATGCGGGCATCTTTGACATTCCGTTCTTGAGGTGCGTGCCCAATGTGAGCATCGCAACACCGGCCGATGAGGCAGAGACGCGAGCACTTTTGACCTCAGCGTTTGAACAAGATCACTGTGTGGCTGTGAGGTATCCCAGGGGCTCAGGCGTTGGACAAGTGCCAGAGCGTGAGTTGACCGCTTTGCCTTTTGGCAAAGGCGAGCTCAAGAGGGCGGGTCAAAAAATTGCCATCGTCGCTTTTGGGCCCTTGCTGTACCCTGCACTGAAAGTTGCTGAAAAACTCGACCTCACGGTGCTCAACATGCGTTGGGCAAAACCATTGGACTTGGACTTGTTGTTGTCAGCTGCAAAAGAGCATGAGGCCTTGGTGACCTTGGAGGACAGTGCATTGATGGGGGGGTGTGGTAGTGCGGTACTTGAAGCTTTGCAAACGGCTGGCCTACTCAAGCCGGTGTTGATGCTTGGCTTGAAGGATCAATTCACCGAGCATGGGGACCCAGCCAAATTGATGGCTCTGGAGGGCTTGGATGCAGCGGGTATTGAAGCCAGCATTTTGGCCAGATTCAACGCATGGGTCTCCAAGCCCATCAGCGCATCCAAGCCTGCAGACGCCCCCAGTGGTCTCAAGTTGGTGAGTTGATGGCTAGGATGCTCTAAAGGTCTGGCGGATGTTGACGGGTAAACCCGTGCATAGAGCTGGTGATGCTGGCATAAAATTTCCAAACTGAGTGTTGTTCAAAGAACTTTTTATTTTTTCTTATGAGGTGAAACATGGACCGTCGTGCAATTATTAAAAATGCTGGTATTGCTGGAATTTTGGCCGCAGGTGCAGCGCCTGCTGTACACGCCCAAGCCACGGTTAGATGGCGTCTGGCTTCAAGTTTTCCTAAGTCCTTGGACACCTTGTATGGGGGCTCAGAGGTCTTTGCCCGAGAGGTCAAAAACATGTCGGGTGGCAAGTTTGAAATCTCCCTTCATGGCCCAGGCGAGTTGATGCCGGCCTTTGGCGTCGTGGACGGTGTTCAGCAAGGCTCTGTTGAGTGCTGCCACACTGCCGCTTATTATTTCACTGGAAAAGACGAGACCTTTGCTCTGGGGTGCGGCATTCCTTTTGGTTTGAATTCAAGGCAGCAAACCGCTTGGATGTTTGATGGAGCTGGTGGCAAGCTCATGCGTGAGTTTTATGCCAAGTACAACATCGTCAATTTCACCATGGGCAACACGGGAGCCCAAATGGCAGGTTGGTTCAGAAAAGAGGTCAAAGGGCTTGCTGATTTGAAAGGCTTGAAGATGCGCATGGGGGGTGGACTCGGTGGGAAAGTGATGGAGAAAATTGGCGTCGTTCCCCAAAGTCTTCCTGCTGGAGACATTTACCCCGCTTTGGAAAAAGGCACCATTGACGCGGCCGAGTGGATAGGGCCCTATGACGATTTGAAGTTGGGCTTTAACAAAGTGGCACCCTTTTATTACTACCCTGGCTGGTGGGAGGGTGGCCCACAGTTGGATTTGTTTGTCAATAACAAAGCCTATGACGCGTTGAGTGCAGAAAACAAGGCTATTTTGGAAGCGGCAACCACGGTGGCTCACGTCAACATTCAGGCCAAATACGACTCGCACAATCCAGCGGCTTTAAAGCAACTCGTGGGTTCTGGCACCAAGTTAAAAGCGTTTCCCAAAGATGTCATGAACTTTGCCTACAAGGAGGCGATGGGTTTGTATGAAGAGATTGCGTCCAAAAATGAAAATTGGAAGAAAGTCTACACCGAGTGGCTGAAGTTCAGATCGGAGCAAAATTTATGGTTCCGCTTCACCGAGGCAGAATTTGATCGCTTCATGCAGGCGCAAAAACTGTAAAGCGCCCAAGGAGTTTTTTTGGCAAGCACCCCAGGTGTCTTGCCTCTAGAAGATCCTCCAAGACCCTGATCCATTTGCGTGAAGCGGTGAGATCAGGGTTTTTTTTATGGTTTTTTCTTGATCAATGTCTGACCAAAACTGGCCTTACTTTTTGATGTTAAAGAGCTCCTCCATGCGCTTTTGTTCATCGTCTTCGCTTTGTTTGGTGCTGGTCTCAGAGCCGTTTTGACCTGGTGTTGCAAAAGGGTTGTCCTCGTCTTTTGAGGCCGCGTTGTCCGTCTCGAGTGGCATCTCAATGACCACTTTGTCCAAGTCGATTTTTTCTTCCTTGTCCAAAAAGAGGGTCACACTCTCAGGCACAAAGATCACAATCACCACCAACACCAATTGCATGAGCACCCAGGGTATAGCGCCAAGATAGATGTCTTTTGACAAAATCGGTTTCGGGATGCGCCCCTCTTTGAACAAAGTGTCTGAGATGCCTCTTAGGTAAAAAAGCGCAAATCCAAAAGGCGGGTGCATGAAACTCGTTTGCATGTTCACGCACAAAAGCACGCCAAACCACACCAAGTCAATGCCCAATTTGTTCGCAACGGGGCCCAAGAGCGGCAAGATGATGAAAGCAATTTCAAAGAAGTCCAAGAAAAAAGCCAAAAAGAAGATGAAGGCATTGACCACCAACAGAAAGCCAACCTGACCGCCCGGTAGATTGCTCAGCATGTCCTCGACCCACTTGGACCCATCAACACCTTGGAACACCATGGAGAAGACCCTAGAGCCAATCAAAATGAACACCACCATGGCCGTCAACCGCATGGTGCTGTTCATCGCCTGCCAAACCAACTGCAAACTAAGTCTTTGATGAATGGCCGCCAAAATCAAGGCGCCCACGCAGCCCATGGCTCCAGCCTCGGTGGGTGTGGCAATGGCCACCTTGATCCCAGGCAATCCACCCATGGAGCCAAGGACGGTGAAAATCAAAGCGGCAGACGGGATGATCCCTTTTAAGCACTTGTACCAAAGGGGCCAACCCGAAAGCGTTCGCGCTTGACTAGGAATGCCTGGAACGTGAGAGGGCTTGAAGACGCCAAGTCCAAATGTGTAAAGTGCAAAGATACCCACTTGAAGGATCGATGGCCCCCAAGCACCCTTGTACATGTCGCCCACTGAGCGGCCCAATTGGTCGGCCATGACGATCAAGACCAAGGAGGGAGGGACCAATTGCGTGATCGTCCCCGAAGCCGCCAGCACGCCTGTTGCGTAGCGCATGTTGTAGCCGTACCGGATCATGACCGGAAGAGAAATCATCGCCATGGCGATCACTTGACCGGCCACAGTGCCCGTGATGGCGCCCAAAATAAAGCCCACAATGATCACCGAGTAACCAAGCCCCCCTTTGACGGTGCCAAACAATTGGCCCATGGAGTCCAGCATGTCCTCGGCCAGTCCGCATTTCTCAAGCACCGCACCCATGAAGGTGAAAAAGGGAATGGCCAGCAAGAGATCGTTGCTAAGAATGCCAAACACATTCAAGGGCAAGTTGGCCATGAAGGAGGCCGGAAACCAACCCATTTGAATGGCAAACAGCCCACATCCCAAGCCTAAAGCGGAAAGAGAAAAAGCAACTGGGAAACCAATGACCATCACGATCACCAACAAAGCAAACATGATCGGCGCGAAGTTTTGCATCTCCATGGTCGAGTCGCTCCTTATTGCATGGGTTTTTCATAATGCAAATCAAGCTCGGCATGGCCAGCTAAAAATGCAATACGTTTGATGACTTCGCTCAGTCCTTGTAGGCACATCCAAGCAAAGCCAAGTGGTAACAAGAGCATGGCAGGCCAGCGAACCAATCCTCCAGCGTTGGCAGACAGCTCACCACTTAAAAACATTTTTAAAAACAAGGGCCAGCTCAGCCAAGCCATGAAGCCCATCACGGGAAATAGGAAAAGAAACAGGCCCATCAAATCCAAGCGGGCCGCTGCTTTGGGGCTCAGTTTGCTGTAGATCAAGTCAACCCGTACATGCTCATTGAGTTGAAGCACATGGGGGGCGCCGAGCATCACGGTTGCTGCAAAGAAGTACCACTGAATTTCAAGCCACGCGTTGGAGCTGATATCAAAGCCATAGCGAACAATGGCATTTGCGGCAGAAACAAACGCAGCGGCCAGTACACAAAATGTACCTATTCGACTGAGCTTTTCGCTGGCAGAGTCAATGAATTTAGATAAATTCAGCAATGCATTCATGGGTCAACTTCCGTGTAGATCAATCCAGAACCTCATTCAGGGTCTTCAAGGAAGTGTTTGAATGGGTGAGCTAGGCGGGGTCATTTTTTTGGTAACCCCCTATATTAACCTTGTCTGAAGAAAAAAATAATTGACAAGACAAGATTCTATTTTTTTGCAAGTCAAGTGGGCGCTTTGAGCAAAACCTTGGCCGATGAGGTCAAGTCCCCAAGCGGAGGTCTTAACGTCGTGAGGTCAAGGGTGCTTGCGCGCTGAGGGCTTCATGGGTGAAAAAAGGGGATTGGAGGCTTCAAAAGAGTCTTTGTCCAGGTTGATATTTTGAGGTCCTTGACCCCAAAGGACCAATTTCGTGCAAAATGGTTCTGATGCCCATCGGGATGGAGTTGGCGTCTTTTTGTCTAAAATTGATCACCACCTTGACCCACCGTATTTTGCAAACTAGGGTAAAGCCTATACGCACTCTTTGAAATTTTTTGAATGATGAGGGGTGCGTTGATTCAACACCAATGGAGAAAATTATGCATTTAAAGTTCACAGTGAACAACAAAGCCGTAGAGATGGATGTGCCTGCCAACACGTTGTTGGTTCAAGCGCTCAGAGAGAACCTTCATTTGACCGGCACCCATGTAGGGTGTGATACGGCTCAGTGTGGCGCATGCACGGTCATGGTGGATGGGAAAAGTCTCAAGTCTTGCAACGTGCTGGCGGCTCAAGTGGAAGGCGCCCACATCACGACCATTGAGGGATTGGCCAGTGAAGATGGCACGCTGCATCCCATGCAGGCGGCTTTCAAAGAGTGCCATGGTTTGCAATGCGGCTTTTGTACCCCTGGCATGGTCATGAGTGCTTTGGATTTGTGCACGCGCCATCCCAACGCATCTGAGGCAGAAATTCGTGAGCAGTTGGAGGGCAATTTGTGCCGTTGCACGGGATATCAAAACATCGTGAAAGCTGTGCAAATGGGTGCGCAGTCGATGGCCAAGTGAGCGGCTCGCTCCAAGGGTCGTGGTTTTGATGTTGGCGACCAACAGGGCAGTGTTGGGTTTTTAAATTTCCCAAAGTCCTGAGGTCTGATGGAGAAAGATGAGTTAAGCATTTGAACAAGTAGGCGGTTGAACATATTGACATAATTAAATGGATGGAGACAACAACATGGGTGCATCTGATTTCTCAAAATTACCTCACATTGGTGAGTCCGTTCTTCGCAAAGAGGACTATCGGTTTTTAACTGGCGCGGGCCAATACACCGATGACATTGAATTGCCCAACCTCACGCATGCTTTTTTTGTGCGCTCGCCCCATGCCCATGCGAAAGTCAAGCATGTTGACGTGACCCAGGCTTTGGCCAGTCCTGGCGTGATCAAGGTGTTTACCGGCCAAGACGTCGCCGCCGATAAGATCAATGGATTGCCCTGTGGGTGGCTCATCACCAGCACCGATGGACAAGCGATGAAGGAGCCCCCTCACCCTATTTTGGCATTGGATCGGGTTCGGTATGTGGGAGATCATGTGGCCATGGTGGTTGCGCAAACCCTTGAGCAAGCCCGCGATGCTGCAGAAAAAGTGCAAGTGGATTATGAAGTGCTTGAGGCCATTGTGGATGTGGGCTCCGTGAGAGATGTCAGCAAAAAACACCCAGCACTGCACGAGCAAGCTCCAGACAACCATTGTTACCATTGGGCCATTGGCGACAAGGCGCAAGTCGATATCGCCTTTGCAAAAGCCGCGCACATCACAAGCCTTGACTTGATCAACAACCGCTTGGTGCCCAACGCAATGGAGCCACGGGCTGTGATTGGTTCTTACAGCAGAGCCAGTGATGAATACACCTTGTATGTCTCCAACCAAAACCCACATGTGGAGCGGCTTTTGTTGACCGCTTTTGTGATGGGCTTGCCTGAGCACAAGGTCAGGGTGATTGCGCCTGACGTGGGGGGCGGTTTTGGTTCTAAAATTTATTTGTACGCCGAGGACGTGTGCTTGACCTGGGCCTCGAAAAAAATCAATCGAAACATCAAATGGACGGCCGATCGCAACGAGGCCTTTTTAAGCGATGCCCATGGAAGAGATCACGTCAGTCATGGTGAATTGGCCTTGGACGCAGAGGGAAATTTTTTGGCGCTCAGGGTCAAGACCGATGCAAATATGGGCGCCTATCTGTCCACTTTTTCAACCGCTGTTCCCACTATTTTGTACGCTACTTTGCTGGCCGGACAATACAAGACCCCACAAGTGTATGTGGAGGTTGATGCTTGGTTCACCAACACCGCCCCGGTTGACGCCTACCGCGGAGCGGGACGGCCTGAGGCCACTTATTTGCTAGAGAGGTTGGTGAGCCGTGCTGCTTGGGAGACAGGGCGCACGCAAGATGAGATCAGGAAACGCAACTTCATCACGCAGTTTCCTTATCAAACCCCTGTGGCCTTGCAGTATGACGTTGGAGACTTTCATGCGTGCATGAACGAATCACAGAAAAAGGCCGATGTCTCTGGTTTCGAAGTCCGAAAAGCCGCCTCCAAAGCCAAAGGTAAATTAAGGGGCATCGGTTACTCCAGCTACATTGAAGCTTGTGGCATCGCTCCGAGCAACATTGCTGGTGCATTGGGCGCTCGTGCTGGGCTTTTCGAGTGTGGCGAGATCCGGGTCCATCCCACTGGAAGTGTCACAGTGTTCACGGGCTCTCACAGTCACGGCCAGGGACATGAAACCACCTTTGCCCAAGTGGTGGCCGCTCGCTTAGGTATGGCGGTGGACCAAATCGATGTGGTTCATGGCGATACGGGACGTGTGCCCTTTGGTATGGGGACCTACGGTTCTCGCTCCATTTCGGTGGGGGGAGCTGCGATCATGAAGGCGTTAGATAAAATCGAATCCAAAGCGAAGAAAATTGCAGCCCATTTGCTTGAGGCCAGTGACACAGATATTGAGTTTGCCAACGGCGAGTTCAGGGTCAAGGGGACCGATAAGATGGTCACTTTTGGGCAAGTGGCTTTGACGGCCTATGTGCCGCACAACTACCCTCTTGACAAGCTCGAGCCTGGATTGAACGAGACAGCGTTTTATGATCCAACGAACTTTACATTTCCCGCTGGCACCTACATTTGTGAAGTCGAAGTGGATCCCCAGACCGGTGAAGTTCGCGTGGACCGTTTTACCGCTGTCGATGACTTTGGAACCATCATCAATCCCATGATCGTTGAGGGACAAATCCATGGCGGTTTGGTGCAAGGCATTGGCCAAGCGCTGCTTGAGAGTTGCGTTTACGATTCGAAAAGTGGGCAGTTGCTCAGTGGCTCCTTCATGGACTACACGATGCCCCGAGCTGATGACTTTCCGCATTTTGAAATTGGACATGTTTGCACGCCTTGTACTCACAACCCCTTGGGAACCAAAGGTTGTGGTGAGGCTGGAGCCATTGGTTCGCCACCGGCCGTGATCAATGCCGTTTTAGATGCCCTGGCACCTCTTGGGGTGAAAGACTTGGACATGCCTGCAACGCCCCATCGTGTTTGGCATGCCATTCAGGCTGCAAAGGTTTGAAGATTTAAGATAACATTACACCTATTGATAAAGAGAGAAATTTAACATGTACGCATTTACTTATGAACGTCCAGCAAGTCTGTCTGATGCTTCAAAATTGATCAAAGCGGGAGCTCAACCCTTGGCTGGTGGACAAACCTTGCTCGCTTCGATGAAGCAGCGCCTGAGCAGTCCCGAGACTTTGGTCGATTTGTCAAAAATCGCTGAGTTAAAAGACATCAAATTGGAGGGGTCATCGATCGTCATTGGTGCCATGGTCAAGCACGCCCAAGTGTCTGAAAGTGACTTGGTCAAGAGTCATCTTCCAGCCTTGGCTGAATTGGCCGGACAAATAGGCGACAAGCAAGTGCGTGCGATGGGGACTTTGGGAGGCTCTGTGGCCAACAACGATCCTGCCGCTTGCTACCCAAGTGCGGTCTTGGCTTTAGGTGCAACCGTTCACACCGATCACCGAACCATTCAAGCCGAGGACTTCTTTCATGGCATGTTCACCACGGCACTCGAGTCCGGTGAGTTGATCAAGTCGATTTCGTTTCCAATTCCTAAAAAAGCGGTCTACTTGAAATTCAAACAACAAGCCTCTCGTTTCGCCATGGTAGGCGTTTTCTTGGCTCAAACCAGCTCAGGTGTTCGCGTGGCCGTCACTGGGGCGAGCTCTCAAGGGGTTTTTCGCCACCACGGACTCGAGGAGGCCTTGAACAAGAGTTTTAGCGTCGAGTCAGCCGCCAGTGTGAAAATCGAGGAAGCCGATTTGAACACCGATATCCATGCAAGCGCTAAATACAGAGCGAATTTGATCAGTGTACAAACCCAACGTGCTGTGAAGATCTTACTTGGATGATCTCTGTTGACGCCTTGATTGAGGCACTTCGAGTTGAGGGGTATGAAGCAGACCGTCGCCTAGCGACGGCTGTGTTTTTGGCGCTCCAGCTTCAAAGGCCATTGCTCCTAGAGGGCGACCCGGGTGTAGGAAAAACAGAACTGGCCAAGGCTTTGAGCTTGGCTCTTGGTCGAGTTTTGGTGCGTTTGCAGTGTTATGACGGTTTGGAGCTCCGAGAGGCCTTGTACGAGTGGAATTACACGGCTCAAATGTTGCACATGCGAGCAGCCAGCGCACACGATCAGCTCTCCCAGGTCGAGCAGGAGGTGTACCAAGAAAAATATTTGATTGAGCGCCCTTTGCTCAAAGCATTGCGCGCCCCAGAACCGGGCGCGGTTTTGTTGATCGACGAAGTGGATCGAGCTGATGAGCCCTTTGAGGCATTTTTGCTGGAATACTTGGGTGAGTTCCAGGTGAGCATTCCTGAGTTGGGTACGATCAAGGCGTGCGTCACACCGGTCACGATATTGACCAGCAACAGGACCCGAGAGCTCAACGATGCGGTCAAGCGCCGATGTTTGTACCATTGGATGGATTACCCTGAGCGGGAGCGAGAGTTGGCGATCTTACGTCGTCAAGTCCCCCACGCCAGCGAGGATTTGACGCAGCAAGTGGCGACCTTTGTGGACCGCCTACGCTCAGCACCCTTTGTCAGCGCCTTTACGCGTGCACCAGGCATTGCTGAAAGCGTGGAGTGGGCCCGTGCTTTGGTGTCTTTGGATACATTGATCATTGATCCAGAGGTGGTGTCTGATACGGCTGGCATTTTATTCAAGCAACGCGAAGATTTGGCCGCGCTTGAGCCTTTGATGAAAGAGCTTTTAGCGCCAGTGGATGAAGCTTCTTTGTCCTAGTCCCCAAGGTGGCCAAGCATGCAATTGGGTGATGTAAGAACCGGAAAGTGGCCAGAAAACATCTTGGGCTTTGCCAGGGCCCTGAGGCGTTCTGGGGTGCCTGTTGACAGCTCTCGCATTGGCCTCAGTGTCACGTCTGCGCGTCTTGTGGGCCTCGCCCATAAAGAAGACTTGTCCTACGCGCTTGAAAGTGTGTTGATCTCAAGACAAGAAGATCTTGAAGTTTTTAGACAGCTGTTTGACGTCTATTTCAAAGACCCACAGGTGGCCAACAAGTTGTTGGCCCAGATGTTACCTAGCGCTCAAGGGCAAGACACCTCCAAGCCCAAGAAAGCCAGAGTCAGCGACGCACTCAAACCCCAGGCCCCTGTATGGCCTGTAGATCCTGCAAAAACGGACAAAGAGTTGGAGTTCGATGCTGCTATGACGGCGAGCGATCTTGCTAGACTCAAGCTTGCAGACTTCAACCAACTGGGCGCCTCTGAGTTCGCCTTGGTTCAACGCCTGGCCAGAGACATTCGCTTGCCCATTCCAAAAGTGCCTTCACGAAGAAAGGTCAATCGACCCAGGGGCGCCCATTTGAACTGGTCCAAAGCCTTGAGAACGGCTGCACAAATGGATGGTGAGTTCATCGTCTTGCCCAAGCTTGGACGACAGCTGCAAACGCTGCCTATTTTCATGTTGGTAGATATTTCCGGCTCTATGGAGCGTTATGCCCGTCTGCTGCTTGCTTTTTTGCATAAAGCAACAGCGCATGCACCTCGGCGCGATGTGATGGCTTTTGGAACAGGGTTGAGTGATTTGAACCAGGCTTTCAAGTTGAAAGATCCTGACATGATGCTTCAAGGGTGCAACCTAGCCATCAAAGATTTTGCTGGAGGCACCAAGCTGGGTGCTTCTTTACAGGAGCTCAAGACGCATCACGCGCATCGGCTGATCGCAAAAAGAAGCTTGGTTTTATTGGTGAGCGATGGCTTGGACACGGGAGACAGTGGGCAGCTTGAGGCAAGCTTGAAGTGGCTCAAAGGCAAGTCTCGAAAAATTTGTTGGCTCAACCCCTTGCTGCGGTTTGAGGGCTATGAGCCCTTGGCCAAGGGGGCAAGTGTCTTGGATCGCTACAGCGATGCAAAAATGGCCATTCACAACCTCACGCATTTAGAGGATTTGGCCAAGGCCATTAAAGATCTGGTCCAAAGATAAAGGGTAAGATAGCCATGAGGGACGTGCCATGAGCAGGCCCCAAGTGAAGAAATGGTTTTAACACGGAGTAACGATCAATGGACATGCAAGGAACTCGACAATTGGCGGTGAGTCAACAACAAGCCTGGAACGCTTTAAACGACCCCGAAGTTTTAAAGGTTTGTATTCCCGGATGCGACAGAATTGAAGTAGGAGAAGACCAACAGTATTTGATCGGCATGGCGGTCAAAGTGGGTCCAGTGTCGGCAAAGTTCAGTGGCAAAATCTCTCTCATGGACATGAACCCTCCAGCGAGTTACACCTTGAATTTCGAGGGCCAGGGTGGGGTTGCTGGATTTGGCAAGGGGCAAGCTCAAGTCAAGCTGATCCCCAACGACCAAGGTTGTGAGTTGCAATACGTGGTGAATGCGCAGGTCGGCGGCAAGATCGCTCAACTGGGTCAGCGTTTGATCGATGGAGCTGCAAAGTCCTTGTCAGAAGATTTCTTTAAAAAATTTGATGCGGAAACAGCCAAAATCTTCTCCGCATCCCAAGCTTCTGCGCCATCTGAAAGCCAGGAGCCAAGTCACACCGAAGACGCTTCTCCTAGTTGGTTGAGTGTGAGGAACATCAGTTTTGCAGCGCTTGGGCTCTTGTTGCTCTACTTCATCTTGAAGTAGGTCTGAGGCGCACGGTGGATGGGATGGGTAAGGAGGCCCAACCAGCGCTCATCCTTGGCCTTGAGTGAGGGCGATTGAATCCATCCCTGGTCACATGCTCTTCAAGCTCATCACCTGAGCTTGGATCTGGGCATCATCGAGTTGTATCTTGATCAAAACAGCCATTCAGGTTTCTCCCATCTATTTGTCCTAAGCCCATGCCTACAAGTATTCGACCAGGATTCATTGCGCTTCACGGCAATCAACTCGAAGCCATCACAGACACTTTTTTTGCGTGGATGAAAAGACATCCCTTGGGGCCCTTGGACCAAGAGGTGATATTGACCCCCACGCATGCTGTGGCGGAGTGGATGAAGATCAGGCTGGCAAGAACTGAGGGTGTGTGCGCTGCGGTGTCGATCAACTTACCCGGTAAAGTCATCTGGGGCTTGTACAGAGCTATTTTGAACGATCCGGCTGTACCGACTTACTCTGCAACCGATAAAGAGGTCTTGGTTTGGCGATTGATGAAGATTTTGCCCACTGAGATCCAACGTGATTCTTATGCATTGATCCAAGAGTACCTGAGTCGTTTTGGCGATGAGGCGCTCTTTAAACTTGCGTCTCAAATTGCAGAGCTTTTTGATCAATACCAGGTGTACAGAGCTGACTGGCTTAAAAAATGGGAAGAGGGTGGAGATGAGCTGATCGATCCAAGGGGTGAGGCCAGCCCTCTTCAAGCTCAAGAGATTTGGCAAAGCGAGTGTTGGAGAAGCATCGTCCATGAACTCAATGAGCAAGAGCAGTTGGGCATCAGACCTCACCTTCATGATCGGGTGATGGGTCTTTTGAGCAGTGGGGAGTTTGATGCATCCGCTTTGCCCAAGCGCATTGCTTTGCTAGGTGTCAGTAGCTTACCCATGCAGAGCTTGGCTTTTTTGGCAGCACTTTCACAGTACACGCAAGTTTTGATTGGCGTGAACTCTCCTTGTCGCTTTCACTGGGCTGACATCATGGAGGGGCGAGAGTATTTCAAATGGAGCAGAAGGCGATTTAAAAATCGTGCAGAGCTTGATCTGTCGATGGTTGATTTTCATGAAATGCATTTGTACGCCAATCCCATCTTGAGTGCTTGGGGCAGACAAAGCCGAGACTTCGTAAGGCAATTGGACGAGTTTGATGACGTTCAAAAAACCAAGGAAGAATTCAATGAATTGAAGTTGGACGTGTTTGACCATCTGACGGATTCGCTGCCTGAGACAAGCGGCACTGTTGGAGATTCTCTTTTGCATTTGATTCAAAACCAAGTCAGAGATCTTGAGCCCATGGACCCAAAGGCGTTGCAAGAAAAAGAGCGGTTGATGGGCATCACTATCGAGTCCAAGCGTGGGTCAAGTGAGGTTGTTTCTCTGGCCAATAGCAGTTTGGTGTTTCATAAAACCCATGGGCTCACGAGAGAGTTGGAGGTGCTGCACGATCAATTGCTCACACTGTTTGACGCATCAAACCCTACATCGCAGGTGCAAGCCTATGATGTTTTGGTCTTGATGCCAGATCTTGAATTGGCCACACCAGTGATTCAAGCTGTTTTTGGTCAGTACGACAAAAGCGATCCAAGGCATGTTCCCTTCGCCATAGCGCAACCGTCTGGCTATGAGAACCATCCCTTGATCGAAAATTTAAGGTGGTTGATGAATCTAGGCACCTCAAGATGTCATTTAAGTGATTTGTTGAGCATTCTCAAAACACCCTGCGTGGCAAGTCGATTTGACTTGGTGGACAATGATTTTGAGCAGCTTGAGCACTGGCTGGCGGGGTCAGGTATGCGCTGGGGACTGCATGGTGAGCAAAGAGAAAAATTGGGGTTTTCAGACGCCAAAGAGTTCAACACGGTGCTTTTTGGCATCAAGCGCATGCTGCTTGGATACACCAATGGAGATCAATGGCAGTTAGAAGAGTTTGTGGTCAATCCAAGCATCTTACCCTTTGATGCAATCTCTGGCTTGGACGCGGAGTTGGTGGGTCGCTTCGTGTCTTTTGTGGAGGTCATCTGCACTTGGTGGGAAGATGGCCAGGGAATGCAAAGCCCACAACAATGGGTTCGATCGCTTGGTGGTTTGATCTCAGAATTGATCAAAGCCAAGACGCCCGATGACTTGAAACTTTTGGAGGCCTTGCACGCTTCATTGAATCAATTTCAGGAGATCACAGAGTTTGCAAATTTTCACGGGCCAATTTCATTGAAGGTGGCCGGGGCTGTGTGGTTGGATGGATTGCAATCCAAAGATAAAAGACAGAGGCTTTTGTCCTATGGGGTCACCTTTGGTTCAATTAAAACCATGCATTCCCTGCCCTTTAAGGTGGTCTGTCTTCTGGGGATGAACGACGGAGATTTCCCAAGACTCAGCAGTCACCACCCCTTTGATTTGATGGCTCAAAGAGGACAAGCCCGAGTTGGAGACCGATCAAAGTCAAGCGATGACCGAGGCTTGATGCTGCAGGCATTGCTTTGTGCTCGAGACAAACTCTACATCAGTTGGAGTGCATTCAACGAGAGAGACAATTCATCAAAAAATCCATCGGTTTTGGTCACTCAACTCAGGCAATACATTGCTCAGAAGTGGTCTGAAGAGCTCTTGGATTCGATCACGACAACGCATCCCATGCAGCCCTTTAGTGCAGAATACTTCAAGAAAGACACCAAACTTTACACCTACGCAAATGAGTGGTTGTCAATCCATGAAAAAACCGGTATTCAAAAAGAGTTACTGCAGAAATCAAGAAACAAAGCTTTGAAGACGACGGATTCAGTGAAAGAAGATGTTTGCTCTTTGCAACAGATCATCCAGTGCTTTAAAAATCCAGTCAAACATTTTTTCAAGACGGGTTTATCCATTGATTTTTATTCTCTAGAACAAAACCAATCGGATGATGAACTGTTTGGACTTGATGCACTACAGACCTTCAAAATCAAAGATGAATTGTTGGAGCTCTTTAAGAAAACAGATGACAAAAAGTGGAATATTGAGTCCTTGGTGAGTCACTATGTATCAAATTTAAAGCTTGCGGGCTCCCTGCCCTTGGGGCCCATGGGGGAGTTGCTTCAAGAGAGTTTGACCGCAGAAATAGTTCCTCAGCTCAACTGCGCTTTAACTCTACAAAACAATCACCCTGTGCAGTTGCCTGATTTGATCTTGAATTTTAAATTTGGTGAATTGACAGTCCAGCAATCCATTTCGGGCTTAAGAGCGACTGAGACATCACAAGCTCACCAAGCCCGTGTGTGTATTGAATTGATTGCCAGTCGGCTTTATAGCAACAAAGCCATGCGACATCATCAATTGCTCAAACCATGGATTTTGAGCACAGTTTTTGCTCATCTGGAGTTGGATGTTCAACTGCTTTTTTTATTCGCCGATGTTCAATTCATCGCCGTACAACCAAGCAAAGAACAAGCGGATCACGTGTTAGAGGTGTTGGCAAATTTGTATGCCATGAGTGAAATCCAATTTGTAGCCGTGCCTTTAAAAACTGCACAGAGCTACGCAAAGAGTGCGGATCTGAAAAAGGCTAAATTGATCTACGAGGGAAGCGAGCACGTTTTCGCAGAAGTCAACGATCTCAGTTTGCAACGAATTTTTCCAGATTTTGAAGCATTGATTCAA
>Ga0136644_10000120_pt1 | contig 56745 bp, 35 predicted proteins | sample C_130820_EF_Meta_FD_94780 | JGI IMG/M metagenome (GOLD analysis project Ga0136644, IMG submission 94780) | Freshwater microbial communities from Lake Croche, Canada to study carbon cycling - C_130820_EF_MetaG (v2) (version 2) | ecosystem: Environmental > Aquatic > Freshwater > Lake | place...
GTCCGTGGGCGGGGCCTCGGGTGACGGCGTCGCCACCGCTTGTCATCCTACGTTCATCCTAGGGGGCCGCCGCCGGAAAAGCTCCGTGATCGTCGGGCCGCGCGTTGACGCGGCCGGGCGCGGGGCTCGACAATCGCGGCCGCTCCGGTGGGCGGCACCGCATGAATCGACGAGGTGCGGGTGTGGATGGTGACGTGATGCCACCGCGACGGGCGTGCCAAGCCGCGCGCCCGCCTTCAATCGGGCGTGTCGCCGGTTGGCTCGTGGCGGTGGTCTGTGTGGCGGCGGCGTCTGCGGCCGACGGGCGGGCGCAGGATCTCTCCGACGAGCATGCGCGCGGCCACGCCCGCGCCGACGCCCTGCCGCCACTGTTCGCGAAGCACCGGCCCTTCAAGCCGCGGATCCACTGGCTGCCCGACGGCGCGGGCCTGTGGTTCGAGACCGACACGGCCGAGGGGCGCCGCTGCACGGTGATCGACGCGGCCACCGGCGGCCGGCGCGAGGGGGCCACGCCCGCGGCGCTCGGGCTGGTCGAGGCGCCCCCCGAATTGCTGCCGCCGCGGGCCGCGCGGGAGCGGAGCCGGGGCGGGGGAGGGGAGACCGAGATCCTGCTCGTGAATGCGTTCGATCGGCCGGTCCGCATCTTCTGGATCGACCCCGACGGCCGGCCGCGGCCCTACGGCACGCTTCCCCCCGGGGGCGAGCGGCGGCAGCACACGTTCGCCCGGCATGTGTGGCTCGGCGACTTCGCCGCCGACGATCTCGCGGGCGTGTTCGTGGCCGGGGAGCACGCGGGGCGGGCGGTCTTCGACGAGGGCTCGCGGCGGCTCGCGATGGGCGGCGGACCGGCCCGCCGGGTGGAGCGCGACGACGCCGAGGACGCCGATGCCGCCGAGGACGCCGCCGCCGCCGGTGAAGACGCCGCCGCCGGTGAAGACGCCGCCGCCGGTGAAGCCGCCGCCGCCGGTACAGACGGCGGCCGACGGGAGCCGCGGCCGGCGGGGCATGGGCGGACGGTGTTCGTGCGCGACCACGATCTCGTCCTGCGGGATGCCGCGGGCGAGCACCGGCTCACGACCGACGGTGCGGCCGACGATTCCTACGCGGGGGAGTGGGCCGTGTCGCCCGACGGCACGCGGGCCTTCGGCTTCCAGACCGCGCCGGCGGAGCGGCGCGAGCTCGTGCTCGTCGAATCGTCGCCACGGGACGCGCTGCAGCCGCGGGTGATCCGGCGCGACTATCCCAAGCCGGGGGATCGGATCGCGGTGCCGAAGCCGCGGCTCTTCGACCTCGTGGGCCGGCGTCGCGTGCCGGTCGACGAGTCGGTCTTTCCCGATCCGTGGAGCATCGATCGCGTCCACTGGGCCGAGGATTCCCGCGAGGTCTTCTGCCTCTACAACCGGCGGGGCCACCAGGTCGTGCGGCTCGTGGGGATCGACGCGGCCACGGGGCGGGTGCGGACGATCGTCGAGGAGGCGAGTGCGACGTTCGTCGACTACTCCCAGAAGACGTTTCTGCACTGGCTGCCGGGGAGCCGCGAGGCCGTGTGGGCGAGCGAGCGCGACGGCTTCAACCATCTCCTTCTCGTGGACGTGGCGGCGGGCTCGGTGCGGCCGATCACGTCGGGTGTGTGGAACGTGCGCGACGTCGTGCGGGTGGATGCCGCGGCGCGGCAGGCGTGGTTCACGGCGCTCGGCATCCATCCCGGCGAGGATCCCTACCATCGCCACCTCGCGCGGGTGTCGTTCGACGGGGGCGGGCCGACCGTGCTCACCGCCGGCGACGGCATGCACGAATGGACGTTTTCCCCCGACGGCGGGCTCTTCATCGATCGCTGGAGCCGCGTCGACCAGCCGTGGGTGACGCAGCTGCGCCGTGCCGCCGACGGCGGGCTCGTGGCGGAGCTCGGCCGCGACGACGCCTCGGCCCTCGAGGCCGCCGGCTTCCGTCCGCCGGAGCGGTTCACGGCGAAGGGCCGCGACGGCACGACCGACATCCACGGCATCATCATCCGGCCGACGACGTTCGCGGCCGGCCGGGCGTATCCGCTGATCGAGGACATCTACGCCGGCCCGCAGGACCATCACGTGCCGAAGGCCTGGGGCTTCTCGGGGCGGCAGCGGGCGGTGGCGGAGATGGGCTTCATCGTCGTGATGATCGACGGCATGGGCACGAACTGGCGGGGGAAGGCGTTTCACGACGTCTGCTGGCGGAATCTCGCCGACGCGGGGCTGCCCGACCGGATCGCCTGGATGCGGGCGGCGGCGGCCGTGCATCCGGAGCTCGACCTCGGTCGCGTGGGCGTCTACGGCGGGAGCGCCGGGGGGCAGAACGCGCTGGCCGCGCTCCTGCATCACGGCGACTTCTACGACGCGGCGGTGGCCGATTGCGGCTGCCACGACAACCGGATGGACAAGATCTGGTGGAACGAAGCGTGGATGGGCTGGCCGGTGGGGCCGGAGTACGCGGCCAACTCGAACGTCACCCACGCGGCGAAGCTCCGCGGGAAGCTGTTGCTCACGGTGGGCGAGCTCGACACGAACGTCGATCCGTCGTCGACGCTGCAGGTGGTGCGGGCGCTGATCGACGCGGGCCGCGACTTCGAGTGCGTCGTGGTGCCGGGGGGCGGGCACGGCGTGGGGGAGACGCCCTACCTCGTGCGGCGGCGGCAGGATTTCTTCGTGCGGGCGCTGCTCGGCGACGAGCGGCGGCCGTAGCGTCGGGCAGCGGCGGCCCGCGACGAGTCGTCGTTCGCCGGCGCGCCGATCACGCGGCGCGTCCGCTCACCGCACCCAGCGGTGGGCGTGGTGGAAGCTGTGGTGATACCAGCTGCCCCGGTGGAAGGGACGCAGATGGACGCCGCAGGGGATCGCGTGGCCGTTCGAGTCCTTGATCCGGCCGCCCGTCGAGTCGATGACCAACGGCGTACCGTCGGGGCTCGATGCACAGTCGCCCACCCACATGATCACGTGCGTGACCTTCGTCCGCGGCTTGTTGCCGATGAAGAGGAGATCCCCCGGCCGCAGCGTCTTGACGAGCGCGTCATACCAGTCTCCGGGCGGCCCCTCCGGGCGTGCGATCACCTCCGCGTGGATCTGCCCGTGCGTCGACTGCGCCGACGCCTGCGCGGCCTGTTTGTGGACGTCGGTGTTGAGGTGGATGCCGAGCGCCCAGTTGTAGTTCCAGCCGCTGAAGTTGCTGCAGTCGACGCCTTTGCCGTTCCTGCCGGCGCAGCAGTGCTGCCAGGGCCAGTCGACCGGCGGATCCCAGTCGGGGATGTGGTGGTGTTGGTACTGGTAGCCGATGAACCGCATCGCGGCCGCGACCACCCGCTCCCGCCGCCACTCGACCGGCTTCTCGTGGACGCCCGGCGGGCAGTCGCACACCCGCGCCGGCGCCCCCCACGAGCCGAACTCCCGCCGGACCTTGCCGCCGTACCACTCGCGGGGAGGCAGCGAGCTTTGCTCCAGCGGATTGCCGCGCGGCTGGTTCGCGTCGAAGAGCAGGTCGCGGAGCGGCACCTTGAACGCCGGCGTGTAGGGGCTCCGATAGGGCCCGTCGTGCGGCCTGGCGTCGGCCGCCTCGTCCATGCCCTCGCTCTCGCCGGTGTCGCCCTCACCCGGTGCTGCCTGGATGGCCCGATGCCCATGCTCGGCCGGCGGGCTCGCCGGTTGTCCGGCCGCCGGCACCGCGGCGAGGAACGCCCACACTGCGATCGTGAAGCGGAGCGTGTCCACAGGCGGCCGGCAGCCCGAGTCGTGTGGTCCGGTGCCTGCTACCGCCACTGGGGCTGCGAGGGCTGAGCCGCGCCCCGCAGGAGCGGCGGCTGCATCACGGGCTGCATGCCGGGCTGCATCATCGGTTGCGGTCCCGACTGCGACATCGGCTGCATGGCCGGCTGGAATGCCGGCTGCGTCTGCCGTTGCTGTTCTTCAGCGCGGATTTTCTCCACGACCAGCCGCGCCTCCGTCTCCACCTGCGCCTCGACCGTCTGCTCCACCTCGCGGCCGACGACGGCGGCCCGCTCCCGGTTGAACGTCACCGACGGCGCGCCGTTGCTCCAGTTGATCGTGATCACGCCGGTCGCCAGCAGGAAGGGCGTCCCCACGAGCAGCAGCGTGGCGCCCAGCGGCGTGGCGAAGAAGTCGGCCAGTGGCTGCGGCATCCACGACGTCGCCAGCCCCACGACCGATTGGGTGGCGGACTTCTTCTTGTCGCTCTTGGCCATGGCTCTGCCCCCGATGCCGTGCTCGATGATGATGCCACGGTGCCCACGCCCCGGCCCATGGCCGGCCCGCGCTCCGCGCCGTCGCGGGAAAAATCGGCGCCGCGGCCCGAACCGATCCAGTTTTTCCGCCCGCGAGGCCGGCAGGCTGGGCGGTTTTCGGCGGCTCTGCCGGCCGCGGCGACTCCGCCGCCACGCTCGGCGAGCCGCAGACTGCGCGAACCGCGCAGGCACCCGTTCGGCTTTGATTCCCCGCCGCTTCGGTCTCCCGCGCCCGGCTACCGTGCGGGGGCGAGCGCCGCGGCGTCGAGATCGAGCCGGTAGAGGATCTGGTTGTAGTCGGCCCGCGGCGTGGCGGGGGCGCCGCCGGAAAACTCCCGGCTGAAGGTGCCCTCGAAGTGGATCGTGCGGCCGCCGTCGGCGTCGAGGAAGGCATGGTGGCAGACGTTGTAGAAGCTCGTGCGATCGTGGCTCGCGATCTTCACGGCCGCCGCGAACGGCCCCGTGGGCGCGTCGGCCTCGGCGTACCACACCTCGCCGAGCAGCGACGACGTGCCGCCGATCTCGCCGGCCACGAGCACCCAGCGGCGGCGGTGGGCGTTCCAGCGGACGGTGCCGCTGTGCAGCGTCACGCGGCGGCCGTCGTCCCCCGCCACGGCCGGGAGATATCGGGCATGTCGCGGATCGAGCAGGCCCGCCTCGAGCCAGCGCCGCTCGTCGGCCGACCCGGTCGGCGGCCGCTCGCGCTGCCAGCGCCACGCCGGCCGCCCCGCGGCGTCGAGCGCAGGGCCCCCCGCCGCATCGGCGCAGGAAAACGCCTCGTAGGCCGCCGCGTCGAGCACCGCCTCCATGGTCGCCGGCACGCGCACGTTCGGCGTGGGCGCGCCGAAGAGAAGCCAGCGGCGGCCCGCCTCGTCCACGATCAGCGGATGCGTCGCGGGACGGCGCCAGTCGTCGCCGGCGGGCAGTTGGCGGGCCACGACGAACGCGGCGGCGTCGTCGTCCCACGCGGCGACGCCCTGCTCGAGCTCCTCGGCCAGCGACCGGCGGCGGGAGTAGTGGGCGAGCAGCCGCTCGCGTCCCGTCGCGTCGGGCACGACGCAGGCGCCGTCGATCCAGATCACCCCCTCGGGCCGCTCGGGCAGCGGCATCATCGCCCGCGCGAAGCCGTCGGGCTCGCCGGCCGTCGGGCTGCCGAGGAAGTAGGCGAATGGAAGCCCGCGGGCCGGGTCGATCGCGGGAGCCCGCGGATCGGGCGGCGGCGTCGTCGCGCCGGCCGTGCGAAAGAGCCCCAGTGGATACGACAGCCGGTTCGTGTCGCCCCAGAACCAATGCATCCGCCCGCGGTAGGCCACCGCCTGCACGGAATCCTGGCCGGCCACCCCCCCCGGCACCGCCGGCACGGACGCCGTCACCCGGCCCAGGAGGATGCTGTCGCGCAGCCGCCCCTCGCCCGTGAGCCGGCATACCCGCTCGGCGACGTTGGTCCGCGGCAGTTCGATCGTGCACGTCCCGCCCGCCGTCGGCACGAGACGCCGGCCGCGAAAGCCGAAGCCGTCGGCCGGCAGTTCGTAGCCGTGGCTCTTCACATGGAAAAACACCTCGCGGTCCATCAGCCCCGGCTCCTGGAAGGCCACGCGGCCGAGATCGTCGGTGACGAAGAGGAGGCCGTTGACCGTCGAGACCTCAGCGAGCGGCACGCCGCGGCCCGTGGCCGGATCGACGACGCGAATCTCCGCCCACGGCGTACCGCCGACGCCCGGAGCCTGCGCGACCGCCCGCGCCGGCGACGCGGCGCAGGGGGCGAGCAGCATTGCGGCAAGACAGGCGATCGCGGGCGGCATCGACCGAGGCGTGTTCATGCGAAGCCGTTCGGAACGGAGCAGGGCGGGACGGCCCGACGCGGTCCGCCCCGTCGGGGACCGCATCGTGCAATCCAGCGGACCTGTTGTCCACCGCCCGACGCGGACCGGGCCGCGGCTGCGCGAGGCGGCGGCGGTGTCGTGAACGGGCGCGCATGGCATTCGGTGAGGCTCGATACCGGACCGGCGCGAACCATGACGCCGGACGTCGGCGGCAAGGTCCCCCGCACGGGCACGAGTGGCCGAGGAGGTGCGAGCGGTCCGTCGAAGGTTGTTTCTCCGCAGCCGGCCCGCCGGTTTTCGCGGCGGCAGCGCCGGGCGCTCGCTCGCCCTCCTCCGGTGTGTCAGCGGCCCGCTACGATCATGCGGGCCGTGACGTGATGGCGGGCGACGGACCGCGCCGTCCGCGACCCCGCCGCATCACCTCGAGGAGCAGGATGCCGTGACCGCCCCGAACGCCGCCGACCTCGCCGCGATCCTGCGGCGGCAGCGGGCGCTGCCGCTCTTCACCTGCGGCGCCGCCGCCGACGGCATCGAGGTGCTCGCCGCCCTGCACGGTGCCGGCTTCCGCGTCGTCGAGTTCACGAACCGGCAGCCGGGCAACGTCGACGTCTTCCGCGACCTCGCCGCGGCGGCGGCGGCCCGCCTCCCCGGCCTGGTGCTCGGCGCCGGCACGATCCTCGACGCCGCCCAGGCCGCCGCCTTCCATGCCGCCGGCGCCGCCTTCATCGTCGCGCCCCACCTCGACCCGGAGACCGGCGCGTGGTGCGCGGCGCGGGGCGTGCCCTGGTGCCCCGGCACCGGCACGGTGACGGAGATGATGCGGGCCCACCGGGCCGGCGCCGCCGTGATCAAGGTGTTTCCCGCCGACGCGCTCGGCGGCCCCGCGTTTCTCAAGGCCGTCCGCGGGCCGCTCCCCTGGCTCGCGCTCATGCCCTCCGGAGGCGTGACGCCCGAGGCAGAGAACCTCCGCGCGTGGTTCGCCGCCGGCGCCCACTGCGTGGGCATCGGCAGCCACCTCGTCGATGCGGGATCGATCGCCGCCCGCCGCTTCGACGTCGTCACCGAGCGGGCGGCGCGGCTGGCCGCCACCCTCGCCGCGATCGGGTGACGCCATGCAGCTGGCCATCGTCGCCGCGGCCATCGTCGCGCTCGTGCTCCTCGTGGCCTGGGCGAAGGTGCACCCGTTCCTCGCGTTCGTGATCGTGTCGGCCGCCGCCGGCCTCGCGCTCGGCGTGCCGGCGGAGAGGATCCCGGCGACGGTGCGGAAGGGGATCGGCGACGTCTTCGGGGCGCTCGGCGTCGTGATCGTCTCGGGCGCGATGCTCGGCCGGCTCGTCGTCGAGAGCGGGGCGGCGGCGCGGATCGCCGCGGCGCTCGTCGGGGCGTTCGGCGAGCGGCGGATGGGCTGGGCGATGGCCCTCACCGGGTTCATCGTCGGCATCCCGCTCTTCTACGGCGTGGGCTTCATGCTGCTCGTGCCGATCATCTTCGCGATCGTGGCCCGCCACGGGCTGCCGGCGCTGCCGGTGGGGCTGCCGGCGCTGGCGGCGATGAGCGTGGCCCACGGGCTCCTGCCGCCACACCCGGCGCCGACGGCGCTCGTGAAGATCTTCGACGCGAACCTGGGCCTCACGCTCCTCTACGGCTTCCTCATCGCCGTGCCGGCGATCGTGCTCGCCGGGCCGGTGTTCGCCCGCACGCTCGCCCACGTGCGGGCCCGGCCGCTCCCGGCGCTGGCGGCCGGGGGCGACCCGCCGGCGAACGCCCCCGGCACCGCCGTGAGCGTGACCACCGCCCTGCTGCCCGTCGGCGTGCTCATGGCCACGGCGGGCCTCGGGAGCGTGGCGCCCGCCGACGGACCGCTCGGGGGGGCGGTGCGTCTGGTGGGGGACGCCGACTGCGTGATGATCGCGTCGCTGGCCGTCGCCGCGGTGACGCTCGGGCTCGCGCGGGGCCGGAGCCTGCCCGACGTGATGGGCACCTACGCCGCCGCGATCGGCGACGTGGCCTCGATCCTCCTCGTGGTGGCCGGATCGGGCGCCTTCAAGGAGGTGCTCGTGGCCAGCGGCGTGAACGCCGGCATCGCCGCGTCGCTCCGCGGGCTCGCGGTCGATCCGCTGGTGCTCGCCTGGCTCGTCACCGCCGCGATCCGCATCTGCGTCGGCTCGGCCACCGTGGCGGGCCTGACGGCGGCGGGCATCCTCGAACCGCTCGTGGCCGGCGGCGGTGTCGATCCGAACCTCGTCGTGCTCGCCATCGGCTCGGGCAGCCTCGCCTGCTCCCACGTCAACGACGGCGCCTTCTGGCTGTTCAAGGAGTATTTCAACGTCAGCCTCGCCGACACCTTCCGCAGCTGGACGGTGATGGAGACGATCGTCTCCGTCGTCGGCCTCGCCGGCGTGCTCGTGCTCGCCCGCCTGCTTTCGCACTGACCCGCCGGAGCCCCCGCCCTTGTTCACGATCGACGCCCACCTCGACCTCTCGATGAACGCGCTGGAGTGGAACCGCGACCTGCGGCAGCCGGCCGCGGCCATCAACGCCCGCGAGCGGGCCCGCGGCTGGACCGACAAGCCCGACCGGGGCAACGCCACGGTGTCGTTTCCCGACCTGCGCCGCGGCGGCGTGGGCCTCGTGGTGGCCACCCAGATCGCCCGCTTCGTGGCCGACGACAACCCGCTGCCCGGTTGGCACTCCCCCGAGCAGGCCTGGGCGCAGACGCAGGGGCAGCTGGCCTGGTACCGCGCGATGGAGGAGGCGGGGGAGCTCGTGCCGATCGTCGACCGGTCCGGACTCGAGGCGCACGTGGGCCTCTGGCAGGGGGCGCTCGCCGCCGGCGCCGACACGACGCGGCTGCCGATCGGCTACGTGCGCTCGCTCGAGGGGGCCGATTCGCTCGTCACGCTCGAGCATCTCGAGCGGGCGCATGCCGCGGGGCTCCGCGCCGTCGGGCCCGGCCACTACGGCCCCGGCCGCTACGCCCACGGCACCGACGCCTCGGCGCCGCTGAGCGCCGCGGGCCGCGACCTCCTCCGGGCGATGGACCGGCTCGGGATCATCCTCGACGCCACGCACCTCTGCGACGTGGCCTTCTGGGAGGCGCTCGACGTCTTCGAGGGGCCCGTCTGGGCCAGCCACAACAACTGCCGGGCGCTCGTCGACCACAACCGGCAGTTTTCCGACGAGATGATCCGGGCGCTCGTGGGCCGCGGCGCCGTCATCGGTGGCGCCCTCGACGCCTGGATGATGGTGCCGGGCTGGGTGCGGGGGACGTCGCTGCCGGAGCCGATGGGCTGCCGGCTCGAGGTGGTGATCGACCACATGGATCAGATCTGCCAGATCGCCGGCAACGCCGACCACGTGGGGATCGGCACCGACCTCGACGGCGCCTACGGCCGCGAGCAGAGTCCCTCCGACCTCGAGACGATCGCCGACCTCGCGCGGCTGCCGGGCCTGCTCGCCGGCCGGGGCTGGCCCGCCGCGGACGTCGCGAAGGTGATGCACGGCAACTGGCTGGCGTTCCTCCGCCGCGCCTGGGGCTGACGGCGGTGTGCGGACCTCGAGCGTGGTCCGGCAGGCTGCGAAGACGCAGCCCGAGCGTCGCTTCCGTGCACACCGCGGGTTTTCGCGATTCCCGGCCTTTCAGGCCGGGAATCAAGCAACTTCGAGTGTCATGAACTTCTGGTTCAGGACACGAGCTGGCCGTGGAAAAAGTCCTCCGGGACTTTTTTCAGGCACGAAAACCTCCGGTTTTCACGGGAGCTGCGCTCCCGCGATCGCATCCATGCGACCGAGCAGGCTGTTTATCCACAGCCTGCTAGGCGGCGCGGGACATCGCCGCCGCGTCGGCATCGACGGCGGTGAGCGGACAGGAGGCCAGCAGCCCCGCCACGACCGACCCCACCGCGTCGGGATCGGGGCGGCAGGAGGACTCGATCCGCGCGACGTCGTCGGCGGAGAGAGTGCGGAGGTCCTCGAGCGCGAGCGACGGCGGACGGACGCCGAAGGCCGAGAAGTAGTCGTCGAAGCGGTACGCATGCCGGTCGTCGGAGCGGCAGGCGGCGCCGGGGCCGCCGGCCGGCACGCGCACGTGGACGTTCGGAATGCCCAGCGCGTCGGCGGCGGCCACCGCGTGCGGGCAGCTCGTGACCACCACGTCGCATTCCCGCAGGCTCGTCAGAAACCGCTCCGCCGGCCCGACGATGGAAATCAGCCGCGTGGCCGGCAGCCGCCCGCGCACGTGGGTGAACGCCGGCTCGCGCCGGTCGGCCACGTCGGGCACGAGCCCCAGCCGGAACCGGCGGCGCGGGGCCGTGCGCGGCACGAGCAGGCCGGCCAGCAGGGCGGGATCGCCGACCGCCGTCCGCGCCACGTCATAGCCGAGCGCCCGCAGCCGCGCGAGCGACAGCCGCCCGCGGACGGCGTGGAGCACGAGGGGCCGCGCGGCCGGCGGATCGGCGGCACCGTGCAGGACGGCGGCCGCTGCGGCCACGAATCCCGCGCCCCACACGGCGACCGGCGGGCCGCCCGGCGCGGGCACGCCGCGGCCGAGGAGGTACGGCTCGAGCGCGTCGCCCATGCAGAGCGTCGGCTGGTCGGGTGCGGTCGCCGCCCCGATCGGCCGGCCGGTGAGGCGACGCAGGATCGCGGCGTGGAGCGCATGCCCGCGCGGCGCGGCGGCGGCGAGCGGGATCGGCCGCTTCGCCGGCGGTCGTCCCGCGGCGCAGTCCCAGCCGCACACCGCCTTCGTCAGGCGCGCGAGCCGCCGCAGCCGCCGCTCCACCGCGGTCCGCGGCCGCTGCCGCGCGTCGGCGAATCCGTGCCGCCGGTAGAGATCGCGGTGGCGGGCGAAGATCGATTCCCGGAGCCGCGCTTGCGCCTCGTTGGCGGAGTGCGACCGGCTCGGGCCGTGCTGTCGGTAGAGGAAGAGGGGCGACTCGACACGCAGGAAGCGGTTTCCTCGTTCGAGGAGGGAGAGCCAGAACTCCCAATCCTCCAGCCCGGCCTGCATCACGGAGGCGTAGCCCCCCACCTCGGCCCACGCCGCCTTGCGGTAGAGGGCGGTGTTCACGACGAGGTTGTGCCGCAGCATGCCGCGGACGGAGAAGGGCTCGACCGCGGAGTCGCCCGTGCGGGTGCCGAAGTATCGCACCCGCGAATAGACGACGTCGGCCCGTCCGGATTCGAGCACCGCGAGCGTGCGGGCGACGAACTCCGGCGCGAGCCGGTCGTCGGCGTCGAGGGGCAGCACGTACACGCCCCGCGCGGCGCGGATGCCGGTGTTGCGGGCGGCCGCCACGCCGCGATTCACGTCGTGGAGAATGGTCGTCGTGCGGGCGCAGGAGAGCGTGCGGACGACGTCGCGCGTGAAGCCGTCGGTCGAGCAGTCCTCGACGACGACGATCTCCACGTCGTCCACCGTCTGCGCGTGCACCGACGCGATCGCCTCGGCGATGAAGCGGCCCTGGTTGAAGCAGGGCATCACGACGGACACGAGGGGCGCGGCGGGCATGGCGTTGCGGGCCGGTGCAGGGCGGGGGCGCCGGGGCCTCGGCGCGGGCGGTGGGCGTGGATACGGGGTGACACACGTCGCCGCAAGGTCATCCGGGAGGCGGATGGGGGCGGGGTGGGCGGGGCGTGGTGGCGCGGGCGGCGGGACGGGGCTCCGCGCCGGGCGTTCGCGGCGCGCCGCCGTAGAATGCGGACTCGTTCACGGTGGCAGGGTGGTCGGGGCCGGTCGCGGCCGCGCATCCCGCCCGACGATGGTGCCAGGAGGGAGTGCGATGAACATGCTCGACGACGTGGACCGGGGTGCTGCCGGCGGACGATACCCGCATGGGCCGGACGACCCGCGGCTGCTCGACCTCGTGACCAAGCGGGCGTTCGTGCTCGCCTGCGTGCTCGGGGCGCTCGGCCTGCTCGCGCTCGCCGCGCCCTGGACGGCGGCGCACGTCGTGGACGTCATCTGCGGCGTGACGCTCTTGGTGGCCGGCGCGGGGCAGCTGGCCCTGGCGGCCGGAGCGTTCACCTGGCGCGGCTTCTGGGTGACGCTCCTCTGCGGTGCGCTCTCCGTGGTCGCGGGCGTCGCGATGCTCGTCCTGCCGAAGGCCGGCATCGAGGCGCTCGTCGCGTTCCTCGGCATCGTGCTCCTGCTCGAGGCGGCGGCGAAGCTGGCCGCCGCCTTCGCCATGCGGCGGGGGGCGGGCCACGCCTTTCCCTGGGGCTGGATGCTCTTCGACGGGCTCGTCACCGGGGCGCTCGGGGGCATGCTGCTCGCCGGCCCGCCGGCGAGCGCGGGGGTGCTCCTGGGCGTGTTCGTGGGAGTGAACCTGCTCTCGTCGGCGGCGACGTTCGCGGCCGCGGGCTTCGGCCTCAGGGATGTGGCGCGGCTGGTGGATCGGTGATCGTGGCCGCGCCGCGGCGGCGAGGGCCGGCATGCGGCGCGAGGTGCGGTGGAAAACGAAAAAGCGACGGGCGGCGCCCGAAAGGCACCGCCCGTCGCGGATTCATGCTGCCCGTGAGGGCCGCCGGAGCCGTGCGTCCCCGATCAGTGGGAGACCATGGCCTTCAGGTTCTTGAGGGCCCGCACCCGCACCTTCACGCTGGCGGGCTTGGCGGGACGGTCCTGCAGCTCGCCGGTGAAGGGGTTCTTCACGCCCTTCTGCGCCGGACGGGCCGGAACCTTGCGACGCTCGATCTTCACCAGGCCGGGGATGGAGAACACCCCGATGCCCGAGCCCTTGAGGGACTTTTGAATCTCGTCCGTGAGCGCCTCCATCACCGCCACGACGTCCTTCTTCTGAAGGCCGGTGGTCTCCGAGATGCTCCGCATGATCTCGGTCTTCGTCAAAGGCTTGCTGCCCGCTTTCTTCGCCATCGCCAATTACCTCCAAGGCCAAAAGTTGTGTGCGGCAATACCCCACCGCGTACCGGAGCCCGGCACCCCAAATATGCCGAAAGCGGCGTGATTAGAGACTCTGGAAATGAAATTGCAACCCAAAAAAATGCGGGTTTCCGGCCGCAAAACGGGCCTGATGCATGTCGACCGGGCAATTTCCCGGCAAAAACGCCCATTCGCCGCGTGCGTCGCCGGGGGATCCGGGCCGGTTTCGCAGGGGTGTGATACGATGCCAGAAGAGGTCGTTTCTTCGCCCTGGCCGGGGCTTTGGCGACGTCCCGACTCCCGTCGGGCTCCCGTGACCGAGCGTCTCCGGGGGTGTCGGGGGTGGTGGACGAATGGGCCGGCCGTTTCCGCGGGGTCGCCGCCATGCACTCGAGCAGACACCACGCCGGCCCTTCCGCGGTGATTCCTGCCGGGGGCGTCGGCAGGCCGCGAGCGTGGCGCGCCGGTGTCGCCGCGGTGTGGCGCGGGCGTCGCGGTCGATGGTCCGGCGGTCGATGGTCCGGCGGCGGATCGGCCGGCGGCGGATCGGCCGGCAGGATCGGCGCCGTCGTCGTGCTGCTCGCGGTGTTCGCCTGCGGGGCGGTGATCCGCAGCGGGGGCCAGGAGCCGGACGCCGCCGACGCGCAGGCCGATGAGCAGGAGTCGGGAGAGGGATCGATCGGTTTTCCCAGCGACCGGCTCCGGGAGCGGCAGCTCGACCGCGCCCGCCGGCTCCTCGCCGACGAGCGGTGGAGCGACGCCGCGGCGCTGTTCGACGAGATCCTCGCCGCCGACAAGGACTTCTTCTTCCGCGTCGAGAAGCAGAACACCTGGCAGAGCATCAAGGCGGAGGCCAACCGGCTCATCGGCGCACTGGCCCGGCCCGGCCGCGACGCCTACGAGCTGCAGTTTCGCGCCCGCGCCGATCGTCTCCTCGAGCAGGCGGTCGCGGCCGACGACACGGCGGGCATCGTGGCCGTGGCCCGTCGCTGGTTCCACACGCCGGCGGGCTACCGCGCGACGTTGCTGGCCTCGATCGAGGCCCTCGAGTCGAATCAGCCGCTCGCGGCGGCCGCCTGGCTCGACCGCCTCGCCGCGGCGGAGGCCGCCGCCCCTTACGAGCCCACGCTCTCGGTCATGCGGGCCATCGCCTGGTTTCGCGCCGGCGATCGCGTCGCCGCCGCCGCGATCCTCGATCAGGTCCGCGCCTCCGGCCGCACCGTGGCCCGCATCGGCGGCCGCGACGTCACGATCTCCTTTCCCGCGGGGGGCGGCCTCGACTGGCTGGTGAACCTCGTCGGCGAGGCAAAGCGGCCGCTGGGCGGGCAGGGGGGCGACTGGCTCATGCACCGCGGTGACGCCGCCCGCAACGGCCTGGTGACGGCGTCGATGCCGCTGCTCGTGCCGCGGTATCGCGTGCCGCTGGCCCGGCATCCCGAGGAGGCTCGGCAGCTCGAGGCGCGGCGGCGGCAGCATGCCGACCAGGAGCTGCCCCTGCTGCCGGCCGGCGTTCCGCTCGCGGTGAACGGCACGATCCTCGCGCACACGGCGATGGGGCTCCTGGCCGTCGACTTCGAGACCGGCAAGCGGATCTGGCTGCAGCCCGGCGGGGCGGCCGCGGCGCCGCAGGCCGCCGGCGGCGACGCCGATGGCGGCGGAGACGCCCCCGACGCCGACGGCGCGGGCTCCTTCAGCAGCGCGTTCGAGGACGGGACGAGCGGCACGCTCTCGAGCGACGGCCGGCTGGTGTTCGTCATCGAGAGTCCGGCCGACACGGTCACGAGCCAGCCTCCCGCCAACGGCCGGCCGGGGCTGCAGTTCGGTGGCGGCGGCTTTCCCGGCGGCTGGCGCGGCAACACGCTCTCGGCCTATGATCCCGCCGCCCGCGGCGCGCTCGTCTGGCGGCTCCCGGCCCAGCCGGCCCAGCGGGGAGAGGAGAACGGACGGCCCGCGGCCGCCTCGGGCGCATGGTTCATGGGATCGCCCCTGCCCGCCGGCGAGCAGCTGCTGGTCGTCGTCGAGGAGAAGGGGGAGATCCGGCTCGACGTGCTCGACGCGGCGAGCGGCCGCGTCGAATGGTCGCAGCCGCTGGCGGAGATCGACGAGGATCGCGCCATCGACAACCGCGACGCCCACCGGCGGCGGCTCGCCGGCCTCTCCCCGTCGCTGTCCGAGGGCGTGGTCGTCTGCCCGACGGCGGCGGGCGCCGTCGTCGCCGTCGACCTCGCGACCCGCACACTGCTCTGGGCGCACGACTATCCGCAGGCGCCCCAAGGCGACGTGATCACGCTCCCCAACGGCATCCGGGTGCGCCGGGGCAACGGCAATGTCGTGGTGATCAATGGCCAAGTCGGCGGCCAAGTCGGCGGCCAGGTCGGGGCGGCCACGGGCACGGGCCGCTGGCTCGACTCGGCCCCGGTGCTCGCGGCGGGCCGCGTGCTCCTCGCGCCGGGGGAGTCGCCGGAGTTGCACTGCCTCGACCTGCGGCGCGGCACGCTCGTGTGGCGGCAGCCCCGCCGCGACCGCCTCTACGTGGCCGGCGTCGTCGACGGCCGTGCGATCGTCGTCGGCCGCCGCGGCGTCGAGGCGCTCGAGCTCGACACCGGACGTGCCGCCTGGAGCCGGCCCTTCGCCGCCGATCAGGGCAGTCCGAGCGGCCGCGGCATCCTCACGGCGAACCGGCTGTTGCTGCCGCTCGACACGCCGGAGGTGATCGAGATCGACGTCGCCGACGGCCGCATCGTCTCCCGCGCGGCCGGCCGCGGCAACGCGGTGCCGGGCAACCTCGTGGCCTACCGTGGCGAGGTGGTGTCGCAGGGTGCCGACTCGCTCGACGTGTTCCACCAGACGGCGGCGCTCGAATCGCGGATCAAGACGGCGCAGGCCCGGCAGCCCGGCGAGCCGTGGGCGACGCTCTGGAGCGGCCAGCTCGAACTCGACCACGGCGACGTCGCCCGGGGGCTCGACCTCGTGCGGAGGGCGCGTGAGGCCGACCCGGAGCGGGTGTCGTCGCTGGCCGTCGGACAGGCGATGCAGTTCGCGATGCACCGCGACTTCGCCAAGGGTGCGGCATCGTGGCGCGAGGCGGCGGCGCTCGCCGGTTCGAGCGGCGCCGCGGCGGGCGTGCTGCGCACGGCGGTCGACGGGTTTCTCGCCGCGGGCGACCACCGCCAGGCCTGGGAGGCGCTCGAGCGGTTGCTCGTGGCGTCGGCGACGCCGGATCGCGCGGTGGGAGACGCCGTCGGGCCGGCCGCCGGCGGTCTCGTGCCGGATGGCGCCGATCCGCTGCTCGCGGAGACGCCCGCCCGTTGGATGCAGGGACGGCTCGCGCAGCTTCTCGCGACGGCGCCCGCGCCCGTGCGGGAGACGATCGACGGCTTCGTGGCCGCGGAAGCCCGGGCACTGGCGGGGCCCGGCGGGGGCGCGGATCCCGACGTCCGGCTCGTGCGCCTGCGCCGCTTCATCGAGCGGTTCGGCCGGCACGATGCGGCGATTGCGGCGCGGCGGCAACTGGCCGACGCGCTCGCGGCGGCCGCCGGGGCGAAGGGGGGCGGCGACGACGTGCGCGATCTCGTCGTGGAACGCGATCTCGCGCTGCTGGAACTCGCCCGGTCGGGCGGGCCCGCCGATCGAGGCTGGGCCGCCGAGCAGCTGGCGATCGTGCGCGGCACGCTCGCGGCGGGAATCGCGGCGGGGGCTCCTGCGGCCGCGACGGCGAGTGACCCTGCGGCCGCGACGGCCGGTGACCCTGCGGCCGCGACGGCCGGTGACCAAGTGGCTGGCGGCCAAGTGGCTGGCGGCCAAGTGCCCGCGGACGCGTGGCCGATCGGCAAGGTGACGCACCGACGCGGGGCGGCGGGCATCGCCGCGCGTGTCGGCGTCGGCGACCCGGCCGAGGACCCCCGCTTCGTGCGCTCGCGGATGGTGCACATCCCCGTGGTCGGCGGCGCGGATTCCTTCCTCCCGGGCCTCGATCTGTCGGTCGACATCCACCAGCAGGCCGGCATCATTCCCAGCGACGGGTTCGGCCGGCCGATCGGCGAGCCGCTGCGGCTTTCGTCACGCAACGACGGCGGCCGGCTCGTGCCCGTGATGCCCGCGGGCGTCGAGGAGGCCTCCGTGCTCGGTCGGTGCGTGTTCGTCCGCGCGGGGGCCACGCTCGCGGCGTTCGAACTGGCGGGGCCCGGGGGGGGCAGGCCGGCCGGCCGCGCCGGACGGCAGGAGGGGACGGGACGTCGCAACCGTCAGCTCTGGCACGTCGTCGACAAGTCCGATCCGACGGCCGACGCGCGGGTCGCGGGATTCGCGATCCCGATGCCGCAGGGCCGCGCCGGCCGCGACGGCGCCATCCCGCTCGGGATCCGGGCGTCGGAGCCGCGCGGTGCCGACGACGCCGCCCGCCGCGGCACGGTGCGCGGGGCGCGGGTGCGGTGCACCGGGATGCCGGTGCTCGTGGATCGCTCGTTGCGGGTGTACGACCCGCGGACCGGGGCGGTGCTGTGGGAGCGGCACCGGCTGCCCGCCGGCAGCGATCTCTTCGGGGACGACGATTTCCTCTGCGTCTGCCCGGCCGACGGCCGTCAGGCGGTGGTGCTCTCGATGGTCGACGGCCGTCGCGTGCGGGTCGTCGACCTGCCGCGCGGCGAGCAGCGGCTGCTCACCTGCGGCCGCCGCATCGTGGCGGTGCAGCCCACGTCGCTGACCGCCGGCGAGGCCCTGACCCGGCGCGTGCGGCTCGAGCTGATCGATCCGGTCGGCGGCGAGCGGGTCGCCCTGGGGGATTTTTCGGGCGAATCCCGCGCCGCTCCGGCGGGGGACGGACGGCTCGCCGTGGTGGATCCCTCCGGCACGCTCACGATCCTCGACCTCGAGGCGGGCCGCGAGACGTTCCGCACGAGGCTGCCCGACATGCCCGCGGGGCTCGATCAGCTGCAGGTGCTGCCCTGGGACGACCGCTACGTCGTTGTCGTGGGGCGGGCGGAGACCGAGGCGGAGCGGGAGGAGCTCAAGCGGATCGGCGACATCGGCTCGCTGCCGGTGATGCCCGGCAGCGTGCTCGCCGAGGTGATCACGGGATCGATCTGGGCGGTCGATCGCGCCAGCGGCGACATGCTCTGGCCCGTGCCCGCCACGATCCTGCGGCACGGGCTGCAGCGGAACCACGCGACGGAGCTGCCCGTGCTCGTGTTCGCGCGGTCCATCCAGCCGGCCGGCGAGGTCAACGGCCCGCGGCTGAGCGTGCTGTGTCTCGACAAGCGGACCGGTCAGGCCGTGTACAGCGACGACCGCTTCAACGTCCGTGGGCAGCCCCGCCCCGACGCGTCGATGCTGGGGCTGGGCGTGACCGGCGATCCGGCCACGCACACGATCGCGCTGACGCAGGGACGGCGGGACGCCCCCGACGTGCTGCTCGAGTACACCGGCGGCCCCGCCGCGCCCGGGCCGCCGTTCCAGGCCGCGACGCCCCGCGCCGGGGGCGGCGGCTCGCTCCTCGACGTCGACTTCTGGATCAAGCAGATCTTCAAGGTTCCCTCGCCGTTCTGACCCTCACGAGACCCCGTCGCCGATGATTCCCTCGCCCGCGCCGCGGCCGGCGGCCCGTTTTCCCCAACGCCTCATGCCGGCGGGGCGTCTCGTCGGCGCCGCGCGGTGCGTGCTCGTCGCGGCGGCGCTCGCCACCCTCGTCTCCGCCCCGGGGCGGCTCGTCGCCGCGCCCAGCGAGGAGAAGGTCGATCTCGTCGTCGCCAAGGGGCTCGACTGGCTCGTGCGGAAGCAGTCGCGGCGCGGCAGCTGGGCCGCCAACGAGGGCCGCTACCCGACGGCGATGACGGCGCTGGCGGGCACCGCCATGCTCATGGAGGGGTCGACGACGACCCAGGGCCGCTACGCCGAGTCGATCCGCCAGGCCGTCGATTACCTCGTCAGCCGCTCACGGCCCAACGGGCTCATCGGCGATCCCAAGGGGGACGATCGCTACACCTACGGCCACGGCTTCTCGATGCTCTTCCTCTCGCAGGTGCTCGGCGAGGAGGAGGACGAGCGGCGGCGCGAGGAGCTGGTGCGGGTGCTCGACAAGGCGGTGGAGTTTTCCGGCCGCGCCCAGACCGCCGACGGCGGCTGGGGCTACGTCAGCGCCAAGGACGGCAACAATTTCGACGAGGGCTCGACCACGATCACCCAGGTGCAGGGGCTGCGCGGCTGCCGCAACGCGGGGATCGCCGTGCCGCGGGAGATCATCGACAAGGCCATCGCCTACATCCACAAGTGCACCATGCCCGACGGCGGCGTGCAGTACAGCTCGAAGGGGGGTGGCGGCCGGCCGGCCATCTCCGCGGCCGCGATCGCCTGCCTCTTCAACGCCGGGGAATACGACGACGACCATGTGCCCCGGATGCTCGACTATGCTGAGAAGCATCTCGGCAACATCGGCAACAACGGTTTCGGCCACTGGCACTACGCCCACTTCTACTACGCGCAGGTGATGTACCGCGAAGGGGACAGGAAGTGGTCGGCCTATCGCAAGCAGATCGAGGAGCGGCTGGTGTCGGAGGCGCAGACCGATCGCGAGGGGCTGTTCTGGCCGCAGGGCTACATCGGCCCGGTCTACACCACGGCCACGAACCTCACCATCCTGCAACTCGACAAGGGCGCCCTGCCCATCTACCAGCGCTGACCGCCGGCACCGCGGTGCCGCTGTGCCCCGCGGCCGGCCGCCGCGCCGCGAGCCATCCCGATCCCACCCCCGCCACGAGCCCGACCCCCGTCCCGCACAGCAGCGCCACACCGGCACCGCGAACGCCAGCCCCCCGGAGACCCGCATGACCCCCGTTCCCGATCCCTCCGCCGTGGAACGCCTGCACGAGGCGCACGACCGCATCATCGAGCAGCTCTCCCGCGTCATCGTCGGGCAGCATCAGGTGATCGAGGAGCTGCTCATCTGCCTCTTCAGCCGGGGCCACTGCCTGCTCGAAGGCGTGCCGGGCCTGGCCAAGACGCTCCTCATCAGCACGCTCGCCAAGAGCCTCGACCTCTCCTTCAGCCGCATCCAGTTCACCCCCGACCTGATGCCCGCCGACATCATCGGCACCGACGTGCTCGAGGAGGACAAGGCGACGGGCGCCCGCCAGCTGCGGTTCCTCGAGGGGCCGCTCTTCGCCAACGTCGTGCTCGCCGACGAGATCAACCGCACGCCGCCGAAGACGCAGGCCGCGCTGCTCGAGGCGATGCAGGAGCGGCAGGTGAGCGTGGGCCGCACCCGGCACCGCCTCGTGGATCCCTTCTTCGTGCTGGCCACGCAGAACCCGATCGAGCAGGAGGGCACCTACCCGCTGCCGGAGGCGCAGCAGGATCGCTTCATGTTCAAGGTGTTCGTCCGCTATCCGACGTTCCAGGAGGAGTTCGAAATCGCGCGGCGGACCACCGGCGTGCCCACCGAGGACGCCCGGCCGGTGCTCTCCGCCGCCGACATCGTGGGCCTGCAGCAGGCCGTCCGCGGCGTGCCGGTGAGCGACCACCTCGTGCGCTACGCGCTGGCGCTCGTGCGGCAGACCCGCGCCGGGGAGAAGGGCGTGCCCGACTTCGTGGCCGACCAGCTCTCCTGGGGCGCGGGGCCGCGGGCCGTGCAGTTCCTCATCGTGGGGGCGAAGGCCAGGGCGCTGCTCCAGGGCCGCACGCACGTGACGGTCGAGGACATCCAGATGCTGGCGGCCCCGGTGCTGCGGCATCGCATCGTGGTGGGCTTCGCCGCCGAGAGCGAGGGCGTCACGCCCGACGCCATCATCCAGCGCATCATCGACACGACACCCGCCAGAGAGGACGAGCTCACCCGTGACGCCCGGTTCCAGACGATTTTTGCATCCTGAGGCCATCGCCCGGATCGCCCGGCTCGAGCTGCGGGCCCGGGCGGTCGTCGAGGGCGTGCTCGCCGGCCTCCACAAGAGCCCTTACAAGGGGCAGTCCGTGGAGTTCCTGCAGCACCGTGAATACGTGCGCGGCGACGACCTGCGGCGCGTCGACTGGAAGGTCTGGGGCCGGCAGGACCGGCTCTACATCAAGGAGTTCGAGGAGGAGACGAACCTCCGCGTCACGCTGCTCGTGGACGGCTCGGCGAGCATGGACTACGCCTCGGGGCCGCTGGGGAAGTACGACTACGCCGCCACGCTGGCCGCGAGCCTGGCCTGGCTCGCGCTCTCCCACGGCGACGCGGTGGGCTGCAGTGTGTTCGACGACCGGGTGCGGGCGAGCGTGCCGGCCCGCACGAAGCGGTCGCACCTCGCGAGCGTGGTGGAGGTGCTCGAGTCGCGGAAGGCGGCCGCCGGCGGCCGCACGGCCTTCCTGCCGGTCATCCGCACGCTGGCCGAAACGCTGCCGCGTCGCGGCATGGTGGTGGTGGTCTCCGACCTGCTCGGCGACCGCGACGGCGTCTTTCAGGGGCTGCAGCTGCTCCGCAAGCGCGGCCACGACCTCGTCCTCCTGCACGTGATGGACGACGACGAGCTCGACTTCCCGTTCGACGGGCCGACCCGGTTCGAGGGGCTCGAGCTCCCCGACGCGATCGCCTGCAATCCGCGGGCGCTCCGCGCCGGCTACCTCGCCGCCGTGGAGTCGTTTCTGGCCGACGTGCGCACCCGTGCGGCGAGCGCGCGGTGCGACTACTCGCTGATCCGCACCGGCGAGCCGGTGGACGGCGCCCTGGTGAAGTTCCTTTCACGCCGCGCCAGCATGGCCGTCTAGGGGAGCGGCCACGATGCCTTCGTTCGACTTTCTGCCGCTCCTCTGGTGGGGCCTGCCGCTGGTGGGCCTGCCGATCCTCATCCACCTCATCAACCTCCTGCGGCACCGCAAGGTGCCCTGGGCGGCGATGGAGTTTCTGCTCGCGAGCCAGAAGAAGTTCCGCACGCGCGTGCTGCTCAAGCAGTTGCTCCTGCTCCTCCTGCGGGTGGCCGCGATCCTCGGCATCGTGCTGGCGCTCGCGCAGCCGCGCTGGAAGTCGGCGCTGGGGCGGATGCTCGGCGGGGGCCGCACCGCCCACGTCATCCTGCTCGACGACAGCTACTCGATGGGCGACCTCTCGGCCGACGGCGGGATCGGCGAGTCGACGGCGTTCGACCGCGGCCGGCTGGTCGTGGAGCGGATCGTCGCCGAACTCGCCGGAGCGCAGGGGCAGCAGGAGCTGGCCCTCGGCCGCTTCTCGCGGCTGCGTCCGCCATCGGCCCCGGACGCCCCGGCGACCGCCGCCGGCGCCGCGACCCGGGAGGGGGCGGCCCCGGGCTTCGACGTGCCGCGGCAGGTCGTCTCGCCCCGGCTCGTGCAAGAGGTGCGCACGGCCCTCGCGGGCCTCGAGCCGTCGGCGACGGCGGCGGGACCGCGGGAGGCGGTGGCCGCGGCCGCGGAGCTCGTCGGCGCGGCCACCGGCGCGGCCAACGTCGTCTGGCTGGTGAGTGACTTCCGCGTCAAGGATTGGAAGAACGCCGACGGCACCGCCGACATCCTCCGCCAGCTCGCGGGGGCCGGCTGCGAGCTGCGGTTCGTGGATTGTGCGGACGCGGGCGGCGGCGACGGCCGCGCCCCGGGCAATCTGACGATCGAGCGGCTCGAGATGCTCGGCGGCGTGCCCGCCACGGGGGTGCTCGTGCCCTGGGAGGTGGCGGTGCGCAACGACACGCCGCGGCCCGTCCGCGACGTGGCGGTGGAGCTGCGTGAGGACGGCCAGAGCCGGCCGGGCGTGCGGATCGGCGAGATTCCCGCCGGCGGCTCGGCCGCACAGCGGTTCGACGCGCGGTTCGCCGGCGCCGGCCCCCACGTCGTCGAGGCCCGCATCGCCGCCGACGTGGTGCCCGCCGACGACGCGCGCACGGCCGCGATCGACGTGGTGGAGCGGGTGGACGTGCTGCTCGTGGACGGCGATCCGCGCGGCGGCAGCCGGACCGGCGACGCCTTCTACGCGGCGGCGGCCCTGGCCCCCGGCGGGGGCGCGCCCACCGGGCTGCGGCCCCGCATCGAGCCGCCGCGGAGCCTGGCCACGCTCGATCTCTCCGCCTTCGCCTGCGTCTGGGTGCTCGACGTCGAGCGGCTCGACGAGCCGGAGATCCAGGCGCTCGAGGCGTTCGCCCGCGGCGGGGGCGGCGTCGTGTTCTTCACCGGTCCGCGGACGTCGGCGGAGTTCGTCAACCGCGCGCTCCATCGCGGTGGCGAGGGCCTCTTCCCGCTGCCGCTCGCGGGCGCCGTCGACCTGCTGCCCGCCGCGGGGGCGCAGCCGACGCCCGACCTCGTCGTCGAGGATCATCCGGTGGTCGCCGTGCTCTCGGGGCAGCGCAATCCCCTCCTCGACGCCGTGCGGATCGACCGCTACGTCGCCGCCGAGCGCGGCTTCGAGGCGGCGTCCGGCGGCCTGCGGCGGCTGCTCTCGCTGCGCACGGGCGCCCCGCTCATCGTGGAGAGGCCGTTCGGTGACGGGCTCGTCGTCGCCGTGCTCTCCTCGGCGGCGCCGGTGTGGAACAACTGGGCCCGCGGCAACCCGAGCTGGGTGGTCGTGATGCTCGAGCTCGAGGGCCACCTCGCCCGCACCCGCCGCCGCGCCGAGTCGCTCGAGGTTGGCGATCGCGTGGCGGTGCGGCTCGATCCGGCCATCGACGAGCTCGACGTCGATTTCGTGGTGCCCCCCGAGGGGGACGTCGTGCACGCCACGGCGACCCGTGGCGCGGGCGGCGGCGCCGAGGCCGCGCTGCCGGTGACGACGGCGGCCGGGGCCTACTCGGCCCGCTGGCGGCGGCTCGACGGCACCGAGAAGGAGCGGGTGGTGGCGGTCAACGTGGCGGCGGAGGAGGGGCAGCTCGAGCGGGTGGGCCGGGAGCGGCTCGACCGGGCGCTCGCCGGCGTGCCCTTCCGCTACGACCGGGCGGAGTCGCTCCAGCCCGACAGCGACACGCTGGCCGGCGTGCCGCTGGCCGGACCGCTTCTGCTCGCGCTGGCCGCCGTGCTCGTCGTCGAGCAGCTCGTGGCCTACTCCGCCAGCTACCATACGTCGGGCCGCGGCCCGTCCTCCCGCTGACACGCCGCCGCCCGAGCCGCCGCCCGAGTTCATGATGCCGTTCTCCATCCCCGCCGTGTCGGCCCCCGTCACGATGCTCCTCGCCGCCAGCGAGCGGGTGCAGCACCGGATCACCAGCGGGCTCGTGGAGGGCTTCTCGCAGTGGTGGCAGATGCCGGCGCTCGTGCTGGCGGTCGCGGCCCTCGCGGCGTTCGTGCTCTGGATGTACCGACGCGACGCCGTGGAGCTGCCGCGGGGCCTGGGGCTCCTGCTCGCCGTCCTGCGGCTCGGGGCGATCGCCGCCCTCGTGGCGGCCTATCTCGACCTCGAGCGGCGGGCCGAGCACGAGATCGTCTTCCCGTCGCGGGTGGCCGTGCTCGTCGACTCCAGCGCGAGCATGACGCTCCGCGACGAGCCCGTCGCTGCCGCCGCTGCCGCCGCCTCCCCCACCCGGGCCGACCGGGCGCTGGCCGTGCTCGAGTCGGGCGGCCTGCTCGCCGCGCTCGCCCCGCGGCACGAGGTGTCGGTGTGGCGGTTCGACGCCGACGCCGAGCCGCTCGTCGTGCTGCCGGTGGCGGGGGGCGCGGCCACCGGCACGACGCCGTCCGCGCCGGAGCCGGCGGCGGACGGCCCTGCGGCCGCGCCGCCGGGCGACGGCTGGCCCTCCCGGCTCGCCGCGCGGGGTTACGAGACGAGGCTCGGCGAGGCGATCGACCGCGTCTTCGAGCATGAGCCGGCCGGCGTGCTCGCCGGGGTGATCGTGCTCACCGACGGCGCCAGCAACGCCGGCATCGATCCGACCGCGGCGGTCGCCGGGCCCACGCGCGCCGGTGTGCCGGTGCACCCGCTGGGCATCGGCTCGGAACGGCTGCCGATCAACGTGCGCGTGGCCGACGTGCTCGTGCCGGCCCGCGTCTTCCCGGGGGACCGCTTCGCCGTCACCGCCTACCTGCAGGCGCAGGGACTGGCCGGGCAGACGGTGCGCGTGGATCTCGCCGAGGCCGCCGCGGGCGACGGGGAGGCGGGGGCCACGGCCGCCACCGGCCGCGTGATCGACACCGCCGAGGCGGTGCTCGGCGGCTCCGGCGAGCTGGTGGCCGTGCGGTTCGACGTGCCCGGGCTCGAGGCGCCGGGCCGCCGCGATCTGGTCGTGCGGGTCGTGCCCCCGGCGGCCGACCGCACCCCGGCCGACGACCGGCAATTGGCGGAGGTGGAGGTGGTGGACCGGGTCACGCAGGTGCTCCTCATGGCCGGCGGCCCGAGCCGCGAATACCAGTTCATGCGGAACATCCTCGAGCGCGACAAGAGCTTCACGGTGGACGTGCTCCTCGGCACCGCGGGCCGGGGCGCGTCGCAGGACGCCCGGCGCATCCTCGCGGGCTTCCCCGCGTCGGCCGAGGAGCTGGCGGAGTATGACGTGATCGTGGCCTTCGACTACGACTGGCGGCTGCTCGATCAGGCCGCACAGACGCGGCTCGAGCGGTGGGTGTCGCGGGAGTCGGGCGGGCTGGTGCTCGTGGCCGGCGGCATCTTCATGGATGCGTGGCTCGCCGACGGCCAGTCCGCCGTGCTCCGCACGCTCCACCCGGTGGAGCTCCGCCGGTCGGGCCGCCTCGCGGCGGACGAGTCCGGGGGAGTCGACGAGCCGATGCCCCTCGTCTTCTCGCGCGATGGTCTCGACGCCGAGTTTCTCTGGCTGGCCGCCAGCCGGGTCGCGAGCCAGACGGTGTGGAGCGAGTTCAAGGGGGTGTATTCCTGCTTCGCCGCCTCCGCCCCCAAGCCCGGGGCCACCGTCTACGCGCGGGCGGTCCGGCCTACCGCGGCCGGCCCCGCCGACAGCCATCCGATCGCGATGGCGGGGCAGTTCTACGGCTCGGGCAACGTCTTCTACCTCGGCAGCGGCGAGATGTGGCGGCTGCGTTCGCTCGACGACGCGCTCCACGAGCGGTTCACCACGCAGCTCGTGCGGCACGTCTCGCAGGGGAGGCTCCTGCGCGGCTCGCGGCGGGCGCGGCTGCTCGTCGACCGTGATCGCTTCGCCGTCGGCGCGAGCGTGCAGGTCCGCCTCGTGCTGCCGGAGGGAGCCGCGGCGACCGCGGCGGAATGCCGCGTCTTCGGCCCCGACGGCGCGCTCGTGCGGGTGCCGCTGGCGGCGGAGCGGGACAAGCCGGGCGTGCTCCAGGGCTCGTTCGTGGCGACCCGCGAGGGGGCGTGGCGGATCGACGTGGATCTCGGCGGCGCCGAGCCGGGGGGGGAGAAGGTGTCGCGGCGGATCCAGGCCCGGCTGCCCGATCGCGAGCTGGAGCGGCCGCGGCTCGATCGGGGCGTGCTCGAGCAGCTCGCCACCGTCTCCGGCGGCACGGCCCGCTTCCTCGGGACGGAGTCCTGGACGGCCGAGGATTCGCGGGCGCTCGCCGCGGGGATCGAGGACCGGTCGCGGCGGGAATACGAGTCGGGCGCGCCCGACGACGCCTTCAAGCGGCGGCTCAACGGCGGACTGCTCGCGATCGGGGCGGGCCTCTTGTGCGTGGAATGGATCCTGCGCCGGCTCGTGAAGCTGGCCTGACGGGCCGCGGAGTGCACCACGTGACAACGCAGGACGACGCACACATGGGCGACGAGCTTCCGGCCCGTGCCACGGCCGCGCCGGTGGACGTGCGGCCGCTTCGCGATCTCCTGGCGACGATCCGCGGGCAGACCCGCCGCTGGATCTGGGTGGAGTCGCTCGCGCTCGTGTGCCTGGCGCTGGTCGCGTTCTTCTGGGGGTCGCTCGCGCTCGACTGGTGGCTCGAGCCGCCGCGCGAGGCGCGGGCGGCGGTGCTCGTCGCGGTGGCCGCGGGGCTCGCGGTGCTCGTGGCCCGCAAACTCGGCGGGCGGCTGTTCGCCGGCATGTCCGACGCGAATCTCGCGGTCGTCGTGGAGCGGGCGCATCCCGGCTTCCGCGACAGCCTCTCCACGGCCATCGAGCTGGCCGACGCGCCGCCCGAGGACGTCGACACCCGGCTGCTCGCCCGCACCGCCGCCGAGGCGCGGGCGATGGTGGGGGAGGTGCGGCCGGAGCGGATCTTCCGCCGGCGCGAGCTGGCGATGCTCGCCTTCGGCGCGGGCCTGGCGCTGGCGACCGTCCTCGCGCTTGCGCTGACGAAGCCCGCGGTGGCCGGACTCTGGGTGCGGCGGCTTCCGCTGCTCGGCGACGAGGCCTGGCCGCGGCGCGTGCAGCTCGCGGTCGAGGGGTTTCCGGGGGGTGTGCGCAAGGTGGCCCGCGGCAGCGACGTGGACGTGATCGTCCATGCGCGGGCCGACGGGGAGCCCCCCGAGCAGGTCGACCTGCGGTGGCGGTCGGCCGTCGAGGCCGGCAGCGGCCGGCGGGGTGGCGGCCGCCGTCTCTGGCACACCGACCGCATGGGGGGCCGCGGCGGGCTGACCGCGGCCGGACAGGCCTTCGGCCACGTGCTCAAGGGGGTGGGGGAGACGCTCGAGCTGGAGGTGCGCGGCGGTGACGCGCGGCTCCGCGGGCTCACGCTCGAGGTGCTCGAGCCGCCGGCGCTCGAGCAGCTGCGGATCACGGCCGCGCTGCCGGAGTATCTCGGCGGAGGCACCCGCGGCCTGCCGCCGGCCCGGATCGTGCAGGTGCCGCGCGGCGCGGCGGTGGAGATCACCTGCACGTCGTCGAAGCCCCTCGCGGCCGCCACGATGGCCATGCTGCCGACGGGGGCCGCGGGATCGCCGGCCGGCGGCGGCGCGGGGGGCGGTGCGGAGACGGTGATTGCCGAGGTCCCGGGGGAGGGGGCCGGCGGCGACGCCGGCGGCACGCCCCGCGTGATCACCGGCCGGATCGATCCGCTCGACGCCGACCGCGCGATCGTCGTGCGGTTCACCGACATCGACGGGCTCTCCAACCGCGAGCCGGTGACGTTCGTGCTCCAGGCCGTTCCCGACGAGCCGCCGCGGGTCGCGGTCGCGCTGCGTGGCATCTCCACCGCCGTCACGCCGCGGGCGCGGGTGCCGGTGGCGGGCACGCTCTCCGACGACCACGGACTCGCCGGCGCGGTGGTGGTCGTGAAGCCGGCCGACGGCGACGATCGGGAGCTGCCGGTCGCGCGGGTGCGGCCGGGTGAGACGCTCGTGGAGCTGCCTCCCACGGCGCCGGAGGTGGTGCCCCTCGAGCCGCTGGGGCTCGCCGTCGGCACGAAGCTCGAGATGCGGCTGGCCGCGACCGACGGCTGCACGCTGGCCGGGGGCCCCAATCGCGGCGCGAGCGACACCTGGTCGCTCGACGTGGTGAGTCCGGAGGCGCTCGTGGCGATGCTCGAGGCGCGGGAGATCATCCTGCGGCGGCGGTACGAGAGCGTGGTGGCCGACTTCGCGCAGGCCCGCGACCGGCTCGCGGCCCCGGGCGCGGCCGGCGAGACCGCGGGGGGCGACCGGACCGACGAGGCTGCGGGGCTCGGCGAGGCCACCAGCCGCGCGGCGGGCGAAACCGGCGAGCTGGCCGAGGCCTTCCGGTCGATCCGCCTCGAGTTCGAGAACAACCAGCTGCTCTCCCCGGAGCTGGAAACGCGGTTGATCGCGCAGATCGCCGACCCGCTCGGCGTGCTGGCCACGAAGGACCTGCCGGCGCTGGCGGCCGCCTGCCGCGGGGGCCGCGACCGTGCCGACCTGCTGCGGCGGGCCGACGAGGTGCTCGCCCGGATGCGGGCCGTGTTGGATAAGATGATGGAGCTCGAATCGTTCAACGAGGTGCTGGAGCTGCTCCGGGGCATGATCCGCACGCAGGAGCAGATCCGGACCGAGACGCTCGAGCAGCAGAAGCGGCGGGCCCGCGAGGCGTTGGAGCGGCCGTGAAAGCATTCCGTGAACAAACACGCTGCGACCGGGCAGGCCGCGACCAGGCATGCTGCACCCCGGGTGGTGGGCGCGGGGAGCGGCTCGCCGCGCGGGACGCCGCGTGCCGTGCCGTCGCGATCGCGTGGCTGTGCCTCGCCGGCGGCGTGGTGGCGGCGACGGCGGCCGAGGAGCCCGCTCCGGCTCCGGCGGCGACGCAGGGGGCTGCGCTCGCGGCGCGGGAGCAGGAACTCGCGCAGCAGTTCCGCGATCTCGAGCGGACGTTTCTCCGCCTCGCCGACCTTCTGGCCCCGAGCGATCCGCGTCGGGCGGCACTCCTGCGGAGCGTGTTCGAGCAGGCGCGGGACGCGGAGGTGGGGGATCGCCTGACGACGATCGTGCAGCTGCTCGAGAAGGGGCAGCTGCTCAAGGCGGGCACGAGCCAGGCCGCGGCGATCGACACGCTTCGCGAGCTGCTCACGCTGCTCGAATCGGGCGATTCCGACAAGCGGCTGGCCAACGCGAAGGAGGAGGTGCGGCAGTTCCTCGGCCGTGTCACGAAGCTCATCGCGCGGCAGCGGGACGTGGAGGGGGGCACCGAGGCCGGCGCCCGCGAACAGCAGCTCGCGGAGCGTCAGGCGACGCTGGCCGAGGACACGGGCGCGCTCGGCCGCGACATCGAGGGATTCGCCAAGCGGATGGAGCCGAAGGGAGCCGACGACAAGGGGGCTGGCAAGGACGACGAGCGGCCCGGCAGGCCGAAGGGGCGTTCGTCGAAGGAGGGCCCGGAATCGGACGAGCAATCCGGCAAGGAATCCGGCAAGGAATCCGGCAAGGAATCCGGCAAGGAATCCGGCAAGGAATCCGGCAAGGAGTCAGGCAAGGAGTCAGGCAAGGAGTCAGGCAAGGAGTCAGGCAAGGAATCCGGGGGCGGCGAAGACTCGGGGCAGCAGGCCGCCGGCGAGGAGGAGAAGCCCGACGAGAAGTCGCCGGAGGACGACGGCGACGACGACGCCTCGCGGGCACGGCGCACGAAGAAGCGGCTCGCGGCCGCCGAGCAACGCATGCGGGAGGCGCGATCGCGGCTCGACGAGGCCAAGCGACGCGACGCCCGACAGGAGCAGGAGAAGGCGATCGAGGAGCTCGAGACGGCCCGCGCCGAGCTCGAGGAGATCCTCCGGCAGCTCCGCGAGGAGGAAGTGGAGCGGCTGCTCGTGCAGCTCGAGGCGCGGCTGCGCGGCATGTTGCGGGCGGAGCGGAGCGTGCTCGCCGGGGCGGAGAAGCTGGCGGCCGAGCAGGCGGTGGCCGATCGCGAGCGGCAGCTGGAGGCCGTGCGTCTGTCCCGCGAGCAGAACGTGATCGGGCTCGATGCGGCCAAGGCGCTCACGCTCGTCCGTGACGACGGCTCGGCCGTGGCGATCCCCGAGGCTCTCGAGCAGGTCCGCGACGACTCGGCGCAGGCCGCCGCCCGGCTGGCCCGCGGCGACGCCGGCGGGACGACCCGCGGCATCCTCCAGGATCTCGTCACGAGCCTCGAGGAGATGATCGCGGCGCTCGAGAAGGCGCAGCGCGAGCAGGAGGCCCGCAAGTCGGGTGGTCCCGGGGGTCGGCCCGCCGAGCCGGGCGAGCAGCCGCTCGTGGACAAGCTCTCGGAGCTGAAGATGATCCGGTCGCTGCAGATGCGCGTGAACACCCGCACGAAGCGGTTCTCCAAGCTGCTCGCCGACGCCGCAGAGCAGGCGGAGGAGCCCGAGTTGCTCGAGGCCCTCGAGCGGCTCGCCGAGCGGCAGCGGAAGATCGAGCGGGCCGCCCACGACATCGTGACGGGCCGGACGGAATGAGCCGAAGGCCGCGGCGACAGCCGTGGCGTCGCCGCGCAAATCCCGCCCGGCGGGCGATTCTTTCCGGTGGGCGGCGGCCGCGGATATGATTGGGGGCGACGCCGTTCGCCGCGCCGCGTTCCTTCCGAGGCCTCTCCGCATGCACGCTTCAGGGTCGGGTGTCGTCGGGAGGAGACCGCGCGGGGCGGCCTGCGGGGCCGTGATCCGTGCCGCCGTCTGCCGTGCCGCCATCTTCGGTGCCGCGTGCCTCGGGGCGGCGACCGCGGCCGTGGCGATGCCCGCGGCCCCGGAATCGTCGGCGGCGGACCGGGATTTCGAACGGCCCGCGTCCTGGTCGATCCCATCGTGGGGGGCGGTGCGGGGTCGGGTGATCGAATGGATCGATGCCGCCGCCGCGGCCGGAAGCGCGCCCGCCGACGCCGTCGCCGCGGTGCGGGCCGAGTGGCCGGCGGAGCCCCCCGCCGATGCCGGCGAGCGGGACATCCTCGACCGCGTGATGGAATCCTGTGCGCGGATCGATCCGCGGTGCGACGGCCTGTGGCGTGACCCCGCCCGCAGCGGCCCGGCGGTGTCGGGCACGATCGAGCCGGCCTGGCTCGGCGACCCCGCGACGCCGGCGCTCGAGCGGGAAGCCGTGCGGCTCTGGCTCGGCCGCGAGCGGGTGCGGCGGGATCGGTTCGACGAGGCGCTCGTGCTCCTCGCCGATCTCGACCCGGCCACGTCCGTCGATCCCGCGACGCTGCTGTTTTGCCGCGCCGCCTGCCAGCACTGGCTGCTCGAGTCGGATCTCGCCGTGGAGACGCTCGACCGGCTGCTCGAGCGGGCCGGGGAGATCCCGGTGCGCTACGAGCGGGTGGCCCGGCTCCTGCGGGCCGACATGGCGTCGCTCGAGGACGAGTCGCTCGACCACATCGCCCGCCGGATGCGCGACATCACGCGGCGGCTCGACCTCGGGCGGGCCGGTCCGCGGACGCTGGCGGTGCAGGACGGCGTGATCGAGTCGCTCGACAAGCTGATCAAGGCGATCGAGCAGCAGCAGCAGGAGCAGAGCCAGTCGCAGGCGTCGGGGGGGGCGAGCGGCGGCCGCAGCGGCAACGGCACGCCCATGGACGACAGCCGCATCGCCGGCGGCAAGGGGCCGGGCGAGGTGACGAAACGCGACATCGGCGACGCCGACGGCTGGGGCAACCTGCCGCCTCACAAGCGCGAGGAGGCCCTGCAGCAGATCGGCCGGGAGTTTCCGGCGCACTACCGCGAGGCGATCGAGCAGTATTTCAAGCGGCTGGCCTCCGGCGAGGAGAAGAAGTAGTGGCCGTGCTCCCCGCCGCGGCGCTGCCGCGTTGTCCGGGACGGTGGACGGCCGCGGCCCGCGTGGCGCGTGTCGCACTGGCGGCAGGCCTGCTGGCGGCGGCCGTGTCGGCCCGTGCCGCCGAGCCGCCGCGGGTGGAGGTCGCCACCGGCGAGGGCGCCGCCGTCGTCGGCCTGCTCGAGGCGATCGACGACGCCGGCGTGCGGCTGGCCGACAGCCCGCCCGGCAGCGGCGCCGCGGTGGTCGTGCCGCTCGACCGCGTGCGGAGCGTGCGTCGCACCGACGTCGGCGCGGACGAGGCGGGGCAGTCGGCGGGCCGGCTCGTCGTCACGCTCGTCGACGGCTCCACGTTCGACGGCGACGACGTCGCCTGGGACGGCAACGGGCCGGTCGTGATCGTCCGGCCCGAAGGCCGCGTCGAGCTGCCCGCGGCCCGCGTGCGGTCGGTCGCCTGGCGGGCCGACGGCGCCGCGCCGGGCTGGGTCGACGCGGTGCCCGAGGGCACGGAGAGCGACCTCGTCGTGGTGGGCACCGCCGCCGGTCACGAGTTCGTCGAGTGTGCGATCACCGCGGTGTCGGCGGACGCCGTCACCGTGCTGCTCGACGAGGAGAAGATCCCGGTCAAGCGGTCGAAGGTGATCGGTCTGGAGTGGCTGCGGGACGCGAAGGGCGTCGAGGGCAGGAGCGGCCCGGGGAGGGTGGTCGTCGAATTGCGGCGCGGCCGCCTGCATGCTGATCGCGTCGGCTGGTCGACCGAGGGGCTTGTCGTGGATGGCGGGACGCGGCTCCCGGCCGAGGTCTTCGTGGGCGTCGACTTCGCGGCGGGCCGGCGGATGAGCCTCGCCGGGCTCGCCCCCGATCGGGTCGACGTGGAGCCGTGGTTCGGGGCGCTCGGCCGCAGCGAGGGGCTCGCTTCGTTCTTCGCTCCGCGGACCGTGCCTCCCGCGGCGGCGGCGGGGGCGGGAGGGCCGCCGACCATCGTCATGCGGCCGCGGACGTCGGTCGTCTGGCGGCTGCCCGCCGACGGGCGTCGCTTCCGCACCCGGATCGCGCCCGCCGCGGGGCCGCAGGCGGCCGAAGCGGCGACGGTGGTGGTGACGGCGGACGACAGGGAACTGTTTCGCCGCCGCATCGATGCGGCGTCCGTGGCCGCCGCGGTCGGGGGCGATGCAGCGGCCGGAACCGGGCGGCAGGCCGGCCAGCCCGGGGCGGGCGTGCCGGTCGACCTCGACATCACGGCCGCGCGGCGGCTCGTGGTGACGGTCGATTTCGTGACGGGGGGCGGAATCGGCGGTGCGGTGCGGCTGATCGACCCGGTGATCGAGCGATAGGGGCGAGGCGTTCGGCGGCTGCGCCGCGGGCGGCTGGCGTGAGGCGGGAGAGGAAGGCGTTCATGGTCGATGCGAGCAGGCCGGTGGTCACGTCGTCACGAACGGCCCGCGGTGACGTCCGGTCCGGGAGCGGTGGCCGTGCCCGTCCGCCGGTCCTCGTGGCGCTGTGCCTGCTCGCCGGATGCGCCGCCGGCGTCGCGGCGGACGGCCCCGCCGCCGAGGTGGCCGGCAGCGTCCGCGCGGCGGAGCGGCAGCGGATCGAAACGATGCGGCGGGCGGCGTCCGCGGCCGTGGCGATCTTCGCCGGCGACGCCGGGGGCGGCTCCGGCGTGCTCGTCAGCCCCGACGGCTACGCGCTGACCAATTTCCACGTCGTGCAGCCGGCGGGGCCGGCGATGAAGTGCGGCCTCGCCGACGGCCGGCTGTACGACGCCGTGCTCGTCGGCCTCGATCCGACCGGCGACGTGGCCCTCGTGAAGCTGCTCGGACGCGAGGATTTTCCGTTCGCCGAGCTTGCCGACAGCGATGCCGTGGAGGTGGGCGACTTCTGCTTCGCCGCGGGAAACCCCTTCCTGCTGGCGACCGACCTGCAGCCGTCGATCAGCGCCGGCATCGTCTCGGGCGCGCACCGCTACCAGTTTCCCGCCGGCACGATCCTCGAATACGCCGACTGCCTGCAGGTGGACGCCGCCATCAACCCCGGCAACTCCGGCGGCGGACTCTTCGACGCGGCCGGGCGGATCATCGGCGTGAACGGCCGCGCCTCCTTCGAGAAGCGGGGCCGCGTCAACGTGGGCGTGGGCTACGCGATCTCCGCCAACCAGCTACGGAACTTCCTCGGACTGCTCAAGGGGGGGCGGCTCGTCGACCACGCCACGCTCGGCGCGACCGTGGCCACGAGCGCCGACGGCCGCGTCGTGGTCTCCGACATCCTCGACTCCTCCGACGCCTGGCGGCGCGGGCTGCGCTACGACGACGAGATCGTCTCGCTCGCCGGCCGCAGCGTCCGCACCGTCAACGCCTTCAAGAACGTGCTCGGCACGCTGCCGGCGGGCTGGCGGGTGCCGCTGGTCTACCGCCGCGGCGGCCGGCGCGAGGAGATCCTCGTGCGGCTCGGCGGCGTGCACGCCACGGCGGAGCTGGCGGCGATCGTCGACGGGAGCGACCAGCGGCGATCCGGCCGGCGGCCTTCCGGTCCGGGCGGCAAGCCTGACGGGCCCGAGGTGCCGCCCGAACCGCCCGAGCCCGGGCCGGGGGGCGGCCCGCCGAAGCCCGGGCAGCACGGCCCCGGCGAGGCGAAGCCCGCGGCGCTGCCCGAGGCGGTGCGGGGGCTCTACGATCCGCGTCGCGGCTTCACGAACCACCACTTCAACACGGTGGAGCGACTGCGGGTGGCGCGGAAGGTGGCGGCCGACGGCCTCTACCGGTCGGTGGGGGGCACCTGGACATTCACCGGCACCCTGGGCACCGGTGAGGAGTTTCGCCTCGAGCTTTCCGATGCCGAGGGGGTGATCGACCTCCCCACCGGCATCACGCGGGTCGACGCCACGGGCGAGCTCGACGCCAATCCGAGCCCTCCCGGCAGCGGCGGCATGCTCGCGGCGATGCTCCTCTGGCGACGGCTCCTGCAGGGGGGCGCCGAGGATGGCCAGCGGGCCGCGGAGCTGCTCGGCCGCACCAGCTACTGGGGCACCGCGCCGGCCGATCCCGCGACGTTCACGGCGGGGGGCGAGGCCGAACTCGTCGACGTCCTCGAATCGGCGGTCGCGGGTGTCGAGGCCCGGTTCGCGGTGGCGGACGACGGGGCCGTCGTCGGCGTCGATCTCTGGACGACGCCCGACGCCGACCCCTGCGAGGTGCGATTCACGGCGGCCCTGCCGGGCCATCCGCAGGGCATGCCGGCCACGATCGAGGTGCGGCACGGCAACGCGATCTTCGGCGTCTTCCACGTGAAGTCGGCCGTGCTGGGCATGGCCGACGCCGCCGATCGGGACGGCGCCGGTGGCGGTGCCGCCGGGCCGCGTGGCGGTGCCGTAGGGCCGCGTGGCGGTGCGGCGCCTGGAGGCGACACATGACCCCCGGCGAACCCCAAGTCCATGGCTGGCGACGGGCGGCCGCCTGGGCGGCGGCGGGCATCGTCGCGGTGGCCGCGGCCGTGTCTCCTCCGACCGCGACCGCGGCCTCGCCGCAGCAGACGATCGCCGGAGCCGCCCGCAAGGTGGTGAAGATCCACGGCGCTGGCGGCGTGCGCGGGCTCGAGGCGTATCAGACCGGCATCCTCGTCTCGCCGACGGGGCACATCGTCACCGTGCTGAGCACCGTGCTCGACTCCGACGAGCTCGACTGCGTGCTGGACGACGGCCGGCGATTCCGGGGCACGATGCTCGGCGCCGATCCACGGCGGGAGCTGGCCGTGATCGCGATCGAGGGGGAGGAGCTGCCCGCCTTCACACTCCCGGGGCCGCCGCCCGCGGCGGTGCCTCCGGCGGCGGCTCCTGCGGCCGACGCGGTCCAACGCGCGGCCGTTGGTACGCGGATCTTCGCATTGTCGAATCTCTTCGGTGTGGCCGTGGGGGACGAGCGGGTGAGCGCCCAGCACGGCGTGATCGCGGCGCTCGTGCCCCTGGCGGCGCGGCGGGGCGGCTACGAGGTGCCCTACCGGGGCGACGTCTACATCCTCGATTGCACGACCAACAACCCGGGGTCGCCGGGGGGCGCCGTGGTGGATTGGCGCGGCCGGCTCGTCGGCATGCTCGGCAAGGAGCTTCGCGCCGCCGACAGCGGCACCTGGCTCAACTACGCGCTGCCCGTGGACGAGATCGCCGCCGGCTACCGCGACGTGCTGTCCGGGGCGGCGACGGCCGCGACGGACGGGGCGGGCCGCGGGGATGCCGCGGGCGGAGGCTTCGGCTTCGACCCGGCCGTGATGGGCGTGGTGCTCGTGCCCGACCTCCTCGACCGCACGCCGCCGTTCATCGAGACGGTGACGCCCGGGTCGCCCGCCGCCCGCGCGGGCCTGCGGGCCGACGATCTCGTGATCGCGGTGGCCGGCCGGACGGTCGCCTCGCGGGCCGCCGTGCAGCGGGCGCTGGCCGCGCTGGCCGCCGGCGATCCGGTGCGGCTGTCGGTGGTGCGGGCCGGCGCGATCGTGGAATGCGACCTCGGGCCGCGGCCCGCGGCGGGGAGGAAGCGATGATCGCGCGGCTCGCCCGCCTGTGGTGCCGTCTCCCCCCGCGGCTGCGCGGGGCCGGCATGCTGCTGCTGCTGGTGCTGCTGCTGGTGCTGCTGCTGGTGCTGCTGCTGGTGCTGCTGCTCACTGCGCCGGCCCAGGCGGCCACCGACGACCTGCCGTTCGAGGAGGAGGAGGCGATCCGGGCCGCCGTGGCGGCCGTCGCGCCCGCCGTCGTACGGCTCGAGACCGCCGGCGTGTCGGAGGCGGCGCTCGCGGCTGCGGCGGAGGCCAATCCCGCCAGCGGTCCCTCCACGGCCACGGTCGTCGCCGCGGGAGGCTGGCTCGTGGCCACCGCGTTCGCGGTGCCGGCCGACGCCACCGAGGCGATCGTCGTGATGCCGTCCGCCACGGCCGAGGTGCGGACGGTGGCGCGGGTCGTGGGCCGCGACCTCGCCCGGGGACTGGTGCTCCTACGGGTTGCGGACGACGCCGGCCTCCCGCCGCCCCCCCCCTCCGTGCCCCGGGCGGAGCTCGCCGTCGGCCAGTGGACGATCGCCGTCGGTCGCGGTTGGAACGCCGCCGCGCCGAGCGTGGCCGTCGGCATCCTCTCGGCGACGAACCGCTCGTGGGGCCGCTCGGTGCAGACCGACGCCTCGATCTCCCCGGCCAACTACGGCGGCCCGCTCGTGGACATCGCGGGCCGCGTGATCGGCATTCTCGCGCCGCTGCCGGCGGACACGGCCGGCATGAACCTCGGCACCGAGCTCTACGATTCCGGCATCGGCTTCGCCGTGCCGATGGAGGACATCGCGCGGGTGCTGCCACGGCTCGAACGCGGCGAGACGCTCGCGCCGGGCGTGCTCGGCATCGGGTACGAATCGCGGGATCCGTTCACCGGTGCGGCCACGATCTCGACCTGCCGACCGGGCTCGCCGGCGGCGAAGGCGGGCCTGCGGCCGGGCGACGCGATCGTCGCCGCCGGCGGTCGTCCGGTGTCGCGGATCGCGGAGCTGCGGCACGTGCTCGCGCCGCTCTACGCGGGCGACACGGTGGTGCTGACGCTCGAGCGACCGGCGGCGAAGGGGGCCGCCGGTCCGACGCGGATCGACGTCAGCGTGGAACTGGTGCGGGAGCTGCCGCCCTGGCAGCGGCCGATGCTCGGCATCGTGCCGGCGCGGGTGGCCGGGGGCCGCGGACGGGGCGCCGCAGCCAAGGGGCCCGTGAAGGTGTCGTGGGTCTGGCCCGGCAGCCCCGCCGAACGGGCCGGCATCGTCGCCGGCGACCGCATTGCGGCGGTCGTGCCGCCTGCCGCGGCCGAGAATGCCGCCGACGCGGCTGCGAACGACGCCGCGGCCGGCGCCGTGCCGGTCGAATCGGCGGCGGCGCTCGCGGGGCAGATCGCCGGCGTGGAGCAGGGGCGGTCGATCGGGCTGGTGGTCGTGCGCGACGCCGACGCCGCGGATGCCGCCCGGCGCTCGGTCGCCGTGTCGCCGGTGGTGATGCCCGGTGATCCACCGGCCGACGTTCCCCCGTTCGTGCCCGCGGAGGCCGCCCTCGCGGCGGCCGATGCGGTGGCGGTGGAACGACTCGCCGCCGCGGAGGAGTCGCGGCCGCCGCTCGTCGTCATGCCGAAGTTGTCGCCGCAGGAGCCGCTCGGCGTGCTCGTCTGGCTCGACCTGCCGCGCGGCGAGGTGGACGACGCCCAGGCCGCCGCCTGGAAGGCAGCGGCCTCGAGGCACGGCATCGCCGTGATCCTGCCCGGGTCGGCCGACCCGCAGCGGTGGGGCCGCGAGGACATCGGCACGATCAAACGCGGGCTGGCGACGCTGGCGTCGAAGCGGGCGCTCGACCCCACCCGGATCGCGGTCGCAGGCCGCGGGGCAGGGGGGGCCTTCGCCTGGCTCGTGGCCGACGCGCTCGGCCCGGCGGCCCGCGGCGTCGCGCTCGTCGAGGCCGGGCTGCCCCGACAGGCCACGATCGAGCCGGTCGAGCCCGGCCGATCGAAGTGGGTGCTCTTCGGCGGGGGCGGGGCCGCGGGCGCCGCGACGGGCCGGGTCGACGCCGATCGGCGGCGGCTCGAGGCGGCGGGCTACTCCGTCGGGACGCTCGGCGACGGCGGGGCGGCGGTGCCCGCCGCGAACCTGTGCGCCTGGGTCGAGGCGCTGGGCGTGCTGTGACGCCGTCATGCCCGGCGACCGCCGCGGAGCGGGCCGCGTCGACCGGCGCCGCGATCCGCGTCGTCTTCGCCGACGCCCACCTGATCATCGTCGACAAGCCGGCGGGAACACCGAGCGTGCCGGCGCGGACGCCGCTCGATCCGCCCTGCGTGGCCGCGGTGCTCGCCGCCGCGTTCGGGCCGCTCGAGGCGGTGCATCGGCTCGATCGCGACACCTCGGGCCTGCTCGTGCTGGCGCGGACGGCCGCCGCCCGCACGGCGCTCGGCCGGGCATTCGAAGCGCGACGGGTCGAGAAGCGCTACGAGGCGCGGGTCGCGGGGGTGCTGCCCGCGGCCGCGGGCGTGGTGCACCTGCCACTGGCTCCCGATCCCTCGCGGCCTCCCCGCTCCCGGGTCGACCCGATCGGCGGCCGCCCCGCGGCGACGCGGTGGCGCCGGCTCGACGACGTCGCCGACCCGCAGGGGCGGACCACGCTCGTGGAGCTCGAGCCGCTCACCGGCCGGTCGCACCAGATCCGGGTGCACCTCGCCTGGCTCGGCGCGCCGATCGTGGGCGACCCGCTCTACGGCCGCGCCATCCGCGGCGGCCCCGCCCCCGGACGGCTCGAATTGCACGCCACCGCGCTGTGGCTGCCCCATCCCGCCGACGGTCGGCCGATCGAGGCGCACGCGCCGCGGCCGTTTTGCGTCGCGGCCACCGTCGGCTCGACGCCGGCCGCGGGCGACGGCACGTGACTGGCCTTGGGACCGGTCCTCCGAGGCTGTTCTCGGGGGAAAAACCCCGGCATTGGCGGCTGCCGCACACCTGGCGCGTCATCCGTGACGTGCCGCAGGGGGTGTTGCCAGAGCCCGCCGAGGGATCGCCGGAAGCGGCGGGCCCGGGAGGCCTGATCACGCGGGCGCGGGCCCGCGTTGGGTGGGCCGCAGTGCGGAGGGGCCCGCCTCGGTCCAGAATCGCGAGAAGCGGCCAAGGTCGCGGGCCGCAGCGTGGTCGCACAACGGCGGCCAGCGGAGCACCGCCACCGGCAGCGGCTCCGCCGCGGCGGCGATCGCGTCCGCTGCCCGCCGCGTGCGGGGGCAGGGGGTGTCGGCCAGGACCACACCATCGCAGCCGAGCGCCCGCGCCCGCCGCGGCACGACCTCCCGCGGGTCGCCCACGACGATCTCGGTGGCCGGCGCGTCGGCGAGGCACTCGCAGAGAAACAGCAGCCGCGCGACCGCGGGCCGCTCCTCCGCGAGCCACGCGGGATCGATCACGAACAGCCGCGGCGCGTCGGGATGCGCCGCGGCCGCGGGACTCGTCGGCCCCGTCGCGTCGAGCGTGAGCCACACGAGCGGCCGCCGCAAGGCCGGGAGGGGGCGGCCGGGCCACGCCGGCGGCGGGGAGATCCGCAGCGGCGGGCGGGGCACGGGCCCGGGCGTGGCGAAGAGCCGGGCCGAGAGCTCGTCGTAGGAACCCTCGACGTCGCAGCCGCCGCGCAGCGGGCAGGGAACGCAATGCCGGCCCGACGTGTATGTCTCGAGGTTCTCCCGATTGAAGAGGTAGGGCTTGGCCGCGAACGTGCCGGCCACCCACTGCCACGAGAGGTGGTTGCTCGCCGGATCGCCGTCGAGGAGGTGCGTGAGGAACCAGTCGGCGCCGGCCTGCCAGCGCACGCCGCGGACGTGCACCAGCCACGAGGCGAGCCACATCCGTTCGTGGTTGTGCAGCCAGCCGGTGGCGTGCAGACGGCGGACGAAGTCGTCGATGCAGGGCATGCCGGTGCGGGCGGCGAGGACGTCGTCGGGAACGCTGTCGAACTGCGATGGGGTGCGGGCCGGCTGCGCGGGGGATTCGACCGGGTCGCGGATCCGCTCGCCGAGCGCCGCGTGCACCTGTCGCCAGTAGTCGCGCCAGCCCAGCTCCGCGATCAGCTTCGCGGCGTCGTCGGGGCGACGCACCTGCGCGAGGGCCCGGTCGCGAACCTCCGCCGTCGAGAGCACCCCGTGCCGCAGCCAGGGCGAGAGCCGCGTCACCGCCCCCTCCACGTGATTGCGGGTGCGGGCGTAGGCCTCCGGATCGATCGTCGCGAGCCGCTCGAGCGCCGCCTGCCGCCCGCCCCGCGCCCAGAGCGACACGGCTGCCTCGCGGGCGGCGTCCGGCGCCGGTCCGAGCGCCGCCGGGAAACGGTCGGCCAGCGCCGCCACGAGCCGGGGGCGGTCGAGGGCGAGCAGGTGGGAAAGGTCATTCACGCCGCCGGTCTCCGGACCGATAGGGTCGCAGTGGAAGCGGCTGTGTCAGCGGCCGCGGCAGGGCCACCGCGAACCCCGCCTCGCACCACCGGGGAACGATCCTACCAGCCCGTGTGAAGCCCAACGGTCTGCCCCGTTCGCAAGCACGCTGCGCGATTCGCGCGCTCGCCAGCGGCTTCACCGGCCGACCAGGCCGGTTGTTGCCGGGCCTGCTCGTGGTGCGGGGAAACGCTTTACGTTCTGGAAAAGAAGACTTTTTGTCGCGCTCGAGCCGTCGGGTTGGGGAGTCAAACGGGGCGATTGTGAGAGTTTGGCACGAGTGTTGCACCTGCCAGTCAGCCAATGCGATCACGGTTCCCAGGGTGTTGCCTGGGGCCCGGCGCGGTCAGCACTGCGGAGGTGCCCCGGGCCGGTTCGTTGTTCCTTCTGGAGTGGTGCGATGCGTTTTTTGTGGAACGTGTTCCGCGGGCCAACCCGCGGTGATGGCGGCATGGCGGCGGATGCGACGGTGGCCCGCGGGGTCGTGGGCAGTCTCGCGTCGGCGCTCGTGGCGGTGCTCGGGGTGCTGATCGTGCTCGTGGTCTTTTCCGGCGAGGCTCGTCCCCAGGACGCTGCCGTCGCCGAGCCTCCGGTCGCCACGGCACCGGCGACCGCGGCCGCGCCCGACGCGGCGGCCGCCCCTGTGATGTCGGTCGAGGACATGGTGAAGAACCTCTGGCTCGCGGCGGACACCGTGTGGGTGCTCGTCTGCGGCATGCTCGTCTTCTTCATGAACCTCGGCTTCGGCTGCGTCGAGTCGGGCTTCGCCCGGGCGAAGAACTGCGTCAACATCCTTTCGAAAAACTTCGTCGTGTTCGCGGCGACGGCGATCGGGTTTTACCTGCTCGGCTGGGACCTGATGTTCGGCACCGATCAGGGGGGCTGGATCGGCAACTCCGGCACCTGGATGGTGGGCGGCGCCGACAACAGCCCCGCGATCGGCGACAAGTATCAAGGGGTCTACAGCGCGATCGGCTGGACCAGCGTGCCGCTCTGGGCGAAGTTTTTCTTCCAGCTCGTGTTCGCAGGAACCGCGGCCACGATCGTGTCGGGAGCCGTCGCCGAGCGGATCAAGTACCACACGTTCATTCTCTTCAGCTTCATCATGGCCTTCATCATCTACCCGGTGACGGGCCACTGGATCTGGGGGGGCGGCTTCCTCGGCCAGAAGGGCTTCTGGGACTTCGCGGGCTGTTCCGCCGTGCACTCGGTGGGAGGCTGGGCGGCCCTGACGGGCGCCTGGATCCTCGGGCCTCGCATCGGCAAGTACGGGGCCGACGGCAGGCCGAAGGCGCTCCCCGGCCACAACATGACCGCGGCGTTCATCGGCTGCCTCGTGCTCTGGTTCGGCTGGTTCGGCTTCAACCCCGGCAGCACGATGGGCGTCGCGGGTGACGGCGGCGTGGCGGCGGCCCAGGTGGCCGTCAACACGAACTCCGCCGCGGCGGCCGCCACCCTCGCGGCCACGCTCACCGCCTGGCTGCTGCTCGGGAAGCCCGATATCGGCATGACGCTCAACGGCTGTCTCGCCGGGCTCGTGGGTATCACGGCGAGCGCCGCCTACGTGACCGTTCCCGCGTCGCTCCTCATCGGGGCGATCGCCGGCGTGCTCGTGGTCTTCGCTGTGCTGTTCTTCGACAAGGTCGGCATCGACGACCCCGTCGGCGCGACGAGCGTGCATCTCGTCTGCGGCATCTTCGGCACGCTCTGCGTGGGGCTCTTCACCGCCACCGACCTGTCGGCCTCGAAGGCCATCGGGCCGTGGGGCGTGGCCGCGGTCGGCGGGCCGAAGGCCGGGCTCTTCTACGGCGGCGGCGTCGAGCAGCTGTGGCTGCAGGTGCTCGGCGTGCTCGCCGTGGGCGCCTACGTGGTGCCCGTCTCGGCGATCGCCTGGCTGGTTCTCAAGGCCATCGTCGGGCTCCGCGTCTCCCCGCAGGAGGAGATCGAAGGTCTCGACATCGGCGAGCACGGCAACGAGGCCTATCACGGCTTCGTGCTGGCTCGGTCCGAGTAGTCACCGTCCAGAAGGATGCCCCAACGGCTTGGGTGGGCACTCCGCCTAGCTCACCCAGGCCGGGGCATTCTTCGGGTATTCGTCCGGGTTCCGCCGCGGCCCTCACTTTCGAGTGGGGGCCGCGGTCGCTTGGAGGCGTCTCCCGCGGGCGGATACGATCCGATCACCGGCGGATATGATCCGATCGCCGGCGGATATGATCCGTTTCGTCGTGGTGGCGGGAGTCTTCCCCGCCCGGCGTCCCGGCAGGCACGGAGTCGGTGTCTTGAAACTCATCATCGCGATCATCCAGCCGGACAAGCTCGAGGCGGTGAAGGAGGCCCTCTCCGAGGTGGAGGTCTTCCGCCTGACCGTCCTCGACGTGCAGGGATTCGGCCGGCAGCGGGGCCATGCCGAAACCTACCGCGGCCACGAGATCGCGGTGAACCTGCTCCGCAAGGTGCAGTTGCAGATCGCCGTCAACGACACCTTCGTGGAGCCGACGATCGCGGCCATCGTCAAGGGGGGACGGTCGGGCGAGCGCGGCGAGATCGGCGACGGCAAGATCTTCGTCCTGCCGATGGATGAGTGTGTGCGCATCCGCACGGGCGAGCGGGGCCGCGAGGCGATCTGACAGAGCCGCGGCCGAAGGCGGCTTCGGGGTCAGCTACGCCGCGGAGCGTCAGGTACGCTGCGGATGCAGCCGCGGCTGTCCACCGAGCGCCACGCGGTTGATCGCGGCGAGGAAGGCCTTCGCCGAAGCCTCGAGGGAGTCGGTCGAGACGCCGCGGCCGCGGTGCACGGCGCCGGGCCGTTCGCCGTCCACCTGCTCGAGCTCCACCGTCACCTCGGCCTGCGCGTCCTTGCCCACCGTCACGGCCTGCACGCGGAAGTCGCGGCACACCGTCTGGATGCCGGTGAGCTTTTCGATCGCCAGGAAGATGCCGTCGATCGGCCCGTCGCCGGCGGTCACCGTCACGCTGCGGGGCGCGCCGCTCTGCAGCACCCGCAGCTCCACCGTCGGCGCCGACCCGCTCGCGCAGGAGAGCGAGTAGCCCTCGAACGTGAAGTGCTCGGGCAGCGCGGCGAACTGCTGCTCGCAGAGGGCCGCGATGTCGCCGTCGTAGATCTCCTTCTTGCGGTCGGCCAGCGCCTTGAACCGCTCGAAGACGGTCGGCAGCTGCTCCGGCGTGAGCCGGTAGCCCAGCGCCGCCGCCCGGTCGGCCAGCGCCGCGCGGCCGCTGTGCTTGCCCAGCACCAGGTCGGTCCGCTCGAGGCCCACGTCCTCCGGCCGCATGATCTCGTAGGTCCGCCGCTCCTTGAGCATGCCGTCCTGGTGGATGCCCGACTCGTGGGCGAAGGCGTTGCGGCCCACCACCGCCTTGTTCCGCGGCACCTGGATGCCGGTGATGTTCGCCACCAGCCGGCTCGTGGGCACGAGCCGCTGCGTGACCACGCCGGTGTCGACGTGGTAATGGTCGCGGCGGGTGCGCAGGGCCATCACCACCTCCTCGAGCGAGCAGTTGCCGGCCCGCTCGCCCAGTCCGTTGATCGTGCACTCGATCTGTCCGGCCCCCGCCTCCACGGCGGCGAGGCTGTTGGCGACGGCGAGGCCGAGGTCGTCGTGGCAGTGGACGCTGATCACGGCCCGGTCGACGTTCGGCACGCGGTCGCGGAGGCTCGCGATCACGTGCCGCATCTGCGACGGCGTGGCGTAGCCGACCGTGTCGGGGATGTTGACCGTCGTCGCGCCGGCGTCGATCACCGCCTCCACCACGCGGCAGAGGAAGTCGATCTCCGTCCGCGCGGCGTCCTCCGGCGAAAACTCCACGTCGGCGCAGAGGTTGCGGGCCCGGCGCACGCCCGCCACCGCCCGCGCCAGCACCTCCTCCTCGGTCATCCGCAGCTTGAACTCGCGGTGGATCGAGCTGGTGGCGAGGAAGACGTGGATCCGGGGCCGCGCCGCCGCTGCGAGCGCCTCCCAGGCCCGGTCGATGTCGGTGTCGTTGCACCGCGCCAGGCCGCAGACGGTGACGGTGGAGACGGTCCGGGCGATGTCGCGGACGCTGGCGAAGTCGCCGGGCGATGCGATCGGGAAGCCCGCCTCGATGACGTCGACGCCGAGCTGCACGAGCGCCTGCGCGATCTCCACCTTCTCGGTGAGATTCATGCTCGCCCCCGGCGACTGCTCGCCGTCGCGGAGGGTGGTGTCGAAAATGCGGACGGTGCGGGCCTCGGGGCCGGGGTTCGCTGGGGTCATCGTGTCGCCGGGGGTGTGTTGGGCGGGGGCGTCGAACCGACCCTGTCGATCGTACCCGTCGCGGGCGACGAGCCAACAGCCTGCCCCCGTGCCGAGCTTCGTGTAGACTGACGAGGAGGGCTGAGGCCGTCCCGGGTGATTCGCCAGGCCCTTACGCCGGACCGCTTGATCCATGACGTCGTCCGCGTCCAACGCCGAGCCGGCACCGCTGACCGGCACGCACGAGATGCCCGACTCGCCCCCCGGCGGGCGACCGGCGGCCGCCGTCCCCTTCACCGCTTCCGCGGATCAGGAGCGCGTCGACCGGCACGAGGCCTCCCCCCGCGGTCACCACGCCCCGGCCCCGGCCGGGCTGCGGCGGGGCCTCTCGGGGGCCGCGTTCCTCGCCGTCGGTGTCGCCGCCTGGTGGTGGCTGTCCACCCACCACCTCACCGGCACGGGCGAGCAGGGCGGGGAACGGCCGGCGGCGTCCACGGGTGCCGCGACCGGGGGGGCCGGCGCCGGGACGCCAAAGACGGTGGCCCTCGCCCCGGCGGCGCTGGCGGCCGCCGACATCCGGCTCGCGACGGTGGAGATGCGGACGCTCCGCGACCGGATCACCGTGCCCGGCCGGCTCGACTACGACGCCCGTCACCGGTTGGATTACGTGGCGCCCGTCGACGGGATCGTGGCGCGGGTGTTCGTGCAGGTGCGCCAACGGGTGGCGAAGGGGGACGCACTGGCGGAACTGTCGAGTCCCGACGTGGGGCTGGCCCGCGACGAGGTGCGGCGCCGCGAGGACGACCGCTCGATCGAGAAGAAGGCGGCCGACTGGGCGACGACCGTGGCCGACAACGTCGCGGCGCTCCTCGAGGCGGTCGCGGGACGACCGCCGCTGGCCGACATCGAGCGGATGTTCAAGGACCGGGTGCTCGGCGCCTACCGTGAGAAGATCCTCGGGGCCTACTCCCGGCTGATCTACGTGGAGAAGGTCAGCGCCGGCACCAAGGCGCTCAGCGAGGGGGGCGTGCTCTCGGGGCGGATCATCGAAGAGCGGGCGAGCAATCTCGAGGTCGCCAAGGCGAACTTCACCGCCGCCTGCGAGGAGGCGATGTTCCTCACGCGCCAGGACCGCGATCGCGCCCGCGCGGCCCTCGAGCAGGCCGACCGGCTCGTGCAGGTGTCCCGGGAAAAGCTCCGCACGCTGGTCGGCGGCCGGCTGGAGTCCGACGCCGCCCTCGACGAGGCGGGCGAGAGCCCGGGCGAATCGGGCTCGCTGAGCTCGCTCGTGCTGCGGACCCCCTTCGACGGCGTCGTCGAGGACGTGCTCATCGCCCGCGGCGAGCGGACGCGCGGCGGCGACAACATGTTCGTGGTCGCCGACACGAGCACGCTCTGGGTGCGGGCCCAGATCCACGAGCGGCAGTGGACGGCCGTGGATGTCGCGGAGGGGCAGAAGGTGCGGGTGATGGTGCCGGGCGCCGCGGTGCACGAGACGACGGCCCGCGTGAGCCACGTCGGGGCGACCGTCGAGGCCGACTCCCGGAGCGTGGCCCTGGTGGCGGAACTCGCCAACGACGACGCCCACTTCAAGCCCGGCATGTTCGTCTGGGTCGACCTCGCCCAGGGGGAGAAGCGGGAGGCGCTCGCGGTGCCGGCGGCCGCGGTGATGCGGCACGAAGGCCGCGAGTTCGTCTTCGTGCCCGAGGGGGGCGGCTGCTTCCGTCGGGTCGACGTGAAGACGGGGATCGAGAGCGGCGATCTCCTGGAGGTGGCCGGCGGCCTGTCGGCCGGGCAGGAGGTGGTGGCGCAGGGCGCGTTCGTGCTCAAGAGCGAGATGCTGCTGGAGAAGGAGCAGGAGTGACGCGTCCCGCGACCACGTTCCCGCCGGGAGTCGGCCGATGCTGACGGGCGTCATCGAGTGGTCGCTCGACAACCGGGCGCTCGTGATCGCGCTGTTCGTGCTCATGGGGCTCGGCGGCGTGTACGCGGCGTTGCACGTGCCGGTCGACGCGGTGCCCGATCTCGTCAACGTGCAGGTGCAGGTCGTCACCGAGGCCGGCACGCTGCCGCCATTGGAGGTCGAGCGGGCCGTCACCTACCCCGTCGAGCTGGCGATGAGCGGGCTGCCCCACGTGGAGGAGATCCGCAGCATCTCCCGCCTGGGCATCTCGCTGGTGACGATCGTCTTCCGCGAAGGCACCGACATCTTCCTGGCGCGGCAGCTCGTGGCCGAGCGGCTCCCCGAGGCGAAGGCCGGCATCCCCCTGGCCGACGCCGATCCGCGGCTCGGCACGCTGAGCACGGCGCTCGGCGAGATCCTGCAGTTCGAGGTGCGGGGCACGGGCCAGAGCCTGATGGACCTGCGGAGCATCCTCGAATGGGACATCGCCCCCGCCATGCGCGAGGTGTCGGGCGTCACCGACATCAACAGCCACGGCGGCTACGCGAAGAGCTACGAGGTGCGGGTCGACCCCGACCGCATGAGCGCCCACGGCATGACGCTCGGCGAGGTGCTCTCGGCCCTCGAGCGCAACAACGCCAGCACCGGCGGCGGCTACGTGGTCCGCAACGGCGAGCAGCGGTTCATCCGCGGCCGGGCGTTGCTCGGGAGCGTCGACGACATCGAGCAGGTGGTCGTGCGCAGCCCGCCCGGCGGCGTGCCGGTGCTCGTCCGCAACATCGGCGAGGTGACGATCGCCCCGCTCGTGCGACAGGGCGCCGCGACGCGGGGCGGCCGCGGGGAGGTCGTCACCGGGATGGTGATGATGGTCCGCGGCGAGAACAGCCGCCGCGTGGTGGCCGCGGCGAAGGAGCGGCTCGAGGCGGTCCGCGGCACGCTGCCCAAGGGCGTCGACATCGAGGTGCTCTACGACCGGTCCGAGCTGATCGCCCGCACGCTCGACACGGTCCTTCACAATCTCGCCGAGGGTGGGCTGCTCGTCGTCGGCGTCCTGCTCGTGCTCCTCGGCAACGTCCGCGCGGGGCTGATCGTGTCGCTGGCGATCCCGTTGTCGATGCTCTTCGCCGCGAACCTGATGTGGTTCGCGGGCATTCCGGCGAGCCTGATGAGCCTCGGGGCGATCGACTTCGGCCTCGTGGTCGACAGCTCGGTGATCATGGTGGAGAACTGCGTCCGCCGGCTCGGGCTCGCCCCGGCGTCGCAGTCGAAGCTCGCGATCGTCCGCGACGCGGCCGTCGAGGTCCGTGGCCCGACGATGTTCGGCGAGCTGATCATCACGATCGTCTACCTGCCGATCCTGTTCCTCGAGGGCACGGAGGGGAAGCTCTTCCGGCCGATGGCGCTGACGGTGCTCTTCGCGCTGGCCGGGTCGCTCGTCATCTCGCTGACATTGATGCCGGTGCTGGCGGCCACGGTGCTCTCGCGGGAGGAGGAGCACGAACCGCTCGTGATGCGGCTCTTCCACCGGGCCTACCGTCCGCTGGCCCGGCTTTCCGTCCACCACCCCGTGGTGGTTTCGGCGTGCGCCGCCGCGCTGGTGGCGGCGAGCGTGCCCATCGCGCTGGGGCTCGGGGCCGAGTTCATGCCGCGGCTCGACGAGGGGGATCTGCTCGTGGAGGTGGTGCGGCTGCCGAGCGCCACGCTCGAGGATTCCGTGCCGATCACCACCCGGATCGAGAACACGCTCGAGGAGTTTCCCGAGGTGCGCTCCGTCTTCTCGAAGACGGGCCGGCCGGAGATCGCCAACGACATCATGGGCGTGCAGCAGACCGACGTCTGGGTGATGCTCCGGCCCCACCGCGAGTGGCCGCCGGGGACGACGCGGGAGGCGCTCGTGGAGCGGATGTCGGCGGCGCTCTCGGCCGCCGTGCCGGGGGCCAATTTCGGGTTCAGCCAGCCGATCGAGATGCGGGTCGACGAGCTCGTGGCGGGGGTGAAGTCGGACGTGGCCGTGCTCATCTACGGCGACGATCTCGACACGCTCGGCGGGCTCGGCAAGCAGATCGAGACGGTGCTCCGCGGCATCCGCGGGTCGGCGGACGTGCGGGCCGACTGGCAGGCCAACGTGCCCACGCTGCAGATCGACGCCCGGGCCGACCAGCTCGCCCGACACGGCATCGACGGCATCGAGGTGATGCGGACCGTCTCCGCCATGGGGGGCATCCAGACCGGCGTGATCTACGAGGGGCGGCCGCGGTTTCCGCTGGTGGTCAGATTTCCCCCCGAGTGGCGCGAGAATCCCGAGCGGGTGCCGCAGATCCCCGTCGGCTCCACCGGCGGCCGTCCGGTGCCGATGGGCGAGCTGGCCGACGTGCGGAGCGTGGAGAGCCCGCCGTCGGTGGAGCACGAGAACTCCCGGCGGCGCACGTTCGTCTCCGCCAACGTCCGCGGCCGCGACGTCGCCAGCTTCGTGCAGGAGGCGCAGGCGGCCGTCGCCGCGCAGGTGAGCCTGCCCACCGGCTACTCGCTCCGCTGGGGCGGCGACTTCGAAAACCTCCTCTCCGCCAGCCGCCGGCTGGCGTTGATCACGCCGGTCGTGCTCGGCCTGATCGCGCTGTTGCTCTACACGAGCTTCAAGTCGCTGCGCTTGGCCGCGCTGATCTTCTGCGCGGTGCCCGTGGCGGCCTCGGGCGGCATCATGGCGCTGGCCCTGCGGGGCATGCCCTTCTCGATCGCCGCGGGCGTGGGCTTCGTGGCGCTGTTCGGCGTGGCCGTGCTCAACGGGCTGGTGTGGGTGGCCGGCGCGGAGCACGCCCGGGATGGCGGACTCGACGCCCGTGAGGCGGCGCTCGCCACCGCCGACGTGCGGATCCGGCCGGTGCTGATGACGGCGCTGGTGGCGAGCCTCGGGTTTTTGCCGATGGCGCTGGCCACCAGCTCGGGGGCCGAGATCCAACGGCCGCTGGCCACGGTGGTGATCGGCGGCATCGTCACCTCGACGCTCCTCACCGCCCTCGTCGTGCCGGCGATCTACCCGTGGTTCGCCCCCCGGCGGCGCCTTTCCGGCGCCGATGCGGCATAATCCCGGCTCCCGATCCCCCGCCCGCCGCCGTGGCGGGTTCTCCGCAGAGGCCCCGATGACGCTCCGCGAGTTCCAGTCGCTCATCCGCGCGATGTACCACGACAAGGACGCCGCCCGCGGCGTCGAAGGCACGTTCATGTGGCTGACGGAGGAGATCGGCGAACTGGCGACGGCGCTGCGCAGCGGCACGCACGACGAGCAAGCGCTCGAGTTCGCCGACGTGCTCGCCTGGCTGGCGACGATCGCCAACTGCGTCGACGTCGATCTCGAGGACGCCGTCCGCCGGAAGTACGGCGGGGGCTGCCCGGGCTGTGGGAAGCTCGCCTGCACCTGCCCGGACGCCGAGAAGCCATGAGCGACCGGCGACACCGCCCGCGGGCGGCGACAGCGGCCCGGCTGGCCTTCGTGCTCCTCGTGGCGTGCGGCCCGCTCATGGCGGCCGAGGCGGCGGCGCCGCCGGACTCGACCGCCGGCGCGGTGGGGGCGACGATCCGGGCGGGATTCGGGGGGACCTATCGCACGGGATCCTGGACGCCGCTCGTGATCGACTTCCCCGCTGGATCGCCGCCGGCGGCGGTGCGGCTGTGGGTGGAGGATCCCGACGGGCAGTTCGTGCGGTCGCTGCCCGTGCCGGTGACGGCCGCCGGGAGTGGTCCGCCCGCGGCACGGCTCACCGTGCGGTTCGGCCGGCCCGTCGGTCGGGTGCTCGTCGAGCCCGTCGATGCGACGACGGCTGACGGCCGCGCCGACGAGCCGCCGGTGGAGGCGGATCGCGCCGCACTCGAGCGCGTGCTCCTTCCGCCCCCGATCGCCTCGACGGAGACCGTGTTCCTCGTCCTCGGCGACCTGCCGGCGGCAGACCGTGCCGCGCGGCTTCTGGCGCGCGAGGACGGCACGCGGCCGCGGGTCGTGGCGATCGATCCGGCGGCCCGTGATCCGGCCGGGGCAGGGGGGCGGGCCGCGGAACTCGGCCCCGTGGCCCACGACTACGACGGGGCCGACGTGATCGTCGTCTGCGGCCGCGCCGCGGCGTCGATCGACCCTGCGGCGCTGGCCGGGATCGACGCCTGGGTGCGGCAGGGGGGAAGACTCGTGTTCATCGCCGGCGCCACCGCCGCCCCGCTCGATCGCGGCGGCTCGCCGGCCGCCCGCTGGCTGCCGGGCCCGGTCGTCAAGCTCGTGCCGCTGCGGCGCGGGGCGGCGCTCGAATCCTACGCCCGGTCCAGCCGCCCGCTCGACCGGGCCGCCCTCGCCGGAGTGGAGATTCCGCTGCTGGGCAACGCCCGCGACCTGACCGGCGGCGTGGAGGCGTTCGACGGCCGTGGTCCGGCGGACCTGCCGCTGGTCGTGCGGCGGGCGCACGGCCTGGGCGCCGTCGTGTGGGCGGCGGTCGATCTCGACGCGGCCCCGTTCCGTAACTGGTCGGGCAGCGATTCGCTCCTGGTGGAGCTGCTCGGCGGACGGTCGTTCACGCTGGCCCGCGACGCGGGGCGGTCCGGCGAGAACCAGCGGGGCATGCTCGACCTCGCCGGCCAACTCCGCCGCGCCGTGGACCGCTTCGCGGGGGTGGCGCCGATCCCGTTCGAGGTGATCGCGGGGCTCGGCGTGCTCTACGTGGCCTGCCTCTATCCGCTCGACTGGTGGCTCGCCTCGCGCGGCGGCGGCCGTCGCGGCTGGCTGGCATGGCTCTCGCTGCCGGTGATCGTGGCGGTGTCGAGCGGGCTGGTGGCCGCGGCGGGCGAGCGCTGGCGGGGCGGGGGATGGCGGACCAACCGGGCTGAGCTGGTCGACGTCGACGCCGAGAGCGGCCTCGTGCGGGTGGCGTCGTATGCCGGGATCTGGTCGCCCGAGAACGCCCGCCTCGACCTGGTGGCGGGCACGCTGCCGCAGTCGCTCCCCCTCCGTGCCGACACGACCCGCGGCGACGTGACCTGGTTCGCGGCCGGTGGCAGGGGCATCGGTGCGACCGACGCCGTCTCGCCCACCCCTCCCTCGCCGCGGCCGACTATGCCTACTCCCGGCGGACGGTGGCGGTCGACGTGGCGGGCCAGGCGTTCACGGCCGCGGCCGTCGCCGCTCCGGCCGGTGCGGCCGCGAGTGCGACGCTCGTCGGCGCGCCGATCGCGGCCTCCTCGAGCCGCCTCTTCGAGGCCGAGGTCACCGGCACCCTGGCGACGGCCCCGGTGGCGTCCACCCTCGCGCGGCAGGCGCAGGGCACGCTGCGGGGTGCGGTCGAAAACCGGCTGCCGTTCGCGCTCGACGCCTGCGGCCTCGCCCACGGCGGCTGGTATTACGACATCGGGCGGCTCGAGCCGGGCGGGACTTTCGACGCGAGCATCGGCCGCGGCCCGCGGTCGCTCGCCGGCGCGCTCGCGCGGCGCACGACCAACAAGGATCGGGAGGTCGCGGTCCGCTGGAACCTCGCCGAGGAGGATCCGGCGCGGATCCTCGAGATCGCCGGCTTTCACGTGGCCGCCGGCGGTGCGGGCTACACGTCGCTCGAGCCCGGCCGGCTCGCGCGGCTCGACGTCTCGCCGCTGCTGCCGCTCGACCGCGCCGTGCTCGTGGGCCGCGGTCCGGCGGTCGTCGACTGGACGTGCGTCGCCCGTCCGGTCGCGGGCGGGGCCGCCGCGACGCCCACGGTGTCGGGGGCACAGTCGCTTTGGCGGATCGTCATCCCGCTCGGGGCCGCACCGGGCGGGGGGGCGCTGGACGGAGACGGCGATCCCGCGGACGATCCCGATGCCCCCCGGAGTCCGACAGCGCCATGATCGAGACGGTCGACCTCACCAAGAAGTACGGCGACTTCTACGCCCTCGAGTCGCTCGACCTGAAGCTCGAGCAGGGGGATCTCTTCGGCTTCATCGGCCCCAACGGGGCGGGCAAGACGACGACCATCCGCATCCTCGCCACCCTGCTCGCGCCGACGTGGGGCGAAGCCTACGTCTGCGGCTACTCGATCTACACGCATCCCCGCGAGATTCGCCGCGCCATCGGCTACATGCCCGACATCTTCGGCGTCTACGACGACATGCGGGTGATCGAATACCTGGAGTTCTTCGCCGCGGCCTACCGCATCGACGGACCCGAGCGGCGGAAGGTGGCGGAGCGGTCGCTCGAACTGGTGGATCTGGCGTTCAAGCGGGACGAGCTGGTGACGAGCCTGTCCCGCGGCATGACGCAGCGGCTCGGGCTGGCCCGCGTGCTCCTCCACGATCCGCAGGTGCTCTTGCTCGACGAGCCGGCCAGCGGCCTCGATCCGCGGGCGCGGATCGAGATGCGCGGCCTCCTGCGACGGCTGCAGGGGCTCGGCAAGACGATCCTCGTCTCGAGCCACATCCTGCCCGAGCTGGCCGACATCTGTAACCGCGTCGGCATCATCGAATACGGCCGGCTGCTGGCCTGCGGCGACGTGCAGGACCTGCTCGCGCAGGTCCGCGGCCGGACGGTGATGCGGATCCGCGTCGCCGGACCGCCGGAGCCGGCGGCCCGCGTGCTCGAGACGGCGGCGGGCGTGGCCGCCGTGGACGTGCGCGACGGCGAGGTGCTCGCCACGCTCGCCGACGAGTCCGCGGATCCGGCGGCGCTGGCGGCGGCGCTCGTGGGGGCCGGCCATCGTCTGCTGTCGATGCGCGAGCAGGAGGTGAATCTCGAGACCGCGTTCCTCGAGCTCACGAAGGGGGCTGCGGGGAGGCCCGGCCGCCGTCCGGCAGCGGACGAACCGGAGTGAGCCGAAGGCATACTGCGGCCCGGGGGAGCGCGGAGAATGCGGCGGGGCGACGGAACGGGCGATGGAACGGGGCGACGGAACGGGGCGACGGACCGGGCAACACCGGGAAGCGCGAGCACGTGAACGGCACATCGGGAGGCCCATCATGAACGCGACGGCCGGGCAGGGGAGAGGTGGAGAGCGGCGGGAACACCGCGTGGCGCGGCGGGAACACGGCGTGGCGCGGCGGCAACACCGCGTGGCGCGGCGGGAACACGGCGTGGCGCGGTTCGCAGGCCGGAGCGGCCGCTCCCCGGTCGCGGTGACGGCGGCAGCGGCAGCGGTGCTGGCGGCCTGCCTCGGCGGCGACGCCGGCGGCGAGCAGGCGGCGCCGCTGCCCGCGGCGACGCCGCGGGCCGACGGCGGGATCGCCGACACGCCGGCCGCCACGCTGGGCTATGCGCTCGGACTGCGGATCGGCAGCCGCATCGCCGCCGATTTCAAGGGCCAGAAGCCGCCCATCGACCCGGCGGCCCTCGCCCGCGGACTCGCCGACGCGATCCTCGAGGCCCGGCCGCAGCTCGACGAGCAGCGGATCCGGCAGACGCTCGAGGCGTTCGACGCCCAGATGCGGGAGCGGGAGCGGGAGTTCGGCCGCAAGATGGCCGAGGCGGCCAAGGTCAACCTCGCCAAGGCGGCGGAGTTCGCGAAGACGAACGGCCGCAAGGCGGGGGTGACGACACGGCCGAGCGGCCTGCAGTACGAAGTGCTGCGCGAGGGCACGGGGCCGAGTCCCACGCCCGACGACACGGTGGTGGCGCACTACCGCGGCACGCACCTCGACGGCACGGAGTTCGACGGCACCGACCCGAAGGGGGAGCCCGCCACCTTTCCGCTCCGCGGAGTCGTGCCCGGCTGGCAGGAGGCGCTGCCGCTGATGAAGACCGGGGGCAAGTGGAGGATCTACGTGCCGCCCGAGCTGGGGTATGGCGCGGAGGGTTCGCCGCCGGTGATCGAGCCCAACGAGCTGCTCGTCTTCGAGATCGAGCTGGTGCGGGTCGTGCCGGGCACCGCCGCGCCGCGGTGACGTCCGGCGGACAGGGCAGGTGAGCATCATGGACAACGTCGGCAGGAAGCCCGGTGGCCGTCCGCCCGCCGCCACGATCGGGGCGTTGCTGGTGGCGGTGACGGCGGGCGCGGCCGTGGCGGCCCCGCCGGCGTCCGACCGCTTTGTCGAGGCCCGTGAGCGGATGGTCCGCGACGACATCGCCGGCGGCGGTGTGGCCGACCCGCGCGTGCTCGAGAGCCTGCGGCTCGTGCCCCGGCACGAGTTCGTGGCCGGACCGCAGCGGCCGCTCGCCTACTTCGACATGGCGCTGCCGATCGGCGAATCGCAGACGATCTCGGGGCCGTTCGTCGTCGCCTACATGACCGAGAAGCTCGAGCCGAAGCCCGCCGACCGGGTGCTCGAGATCGGCACCGGCAGCGGCTACCAGGCCGCCGTGCTCTCGCCGCTGGTGGGCATGGTCTACTCGATCGAGATCAACCGCGTGCTCGGGGAGCGGGCGGCCCGCACGCTCGCGCGGCTCGGCTACCGCAACGTCGTCACGAAGATCGGCGACGGCTTCCTCGGTTGGCCGGAGCACGCACCGTTCGACAAGATCATCGTCACCTGCTCGCCGGAAAACGTGCCGCAGCCGCTCGTGGAGCAGCTCGCCGAGAACGGCCGGATGATCATCCCGGTGGGCGAGCGGTACGACCAGACGCTCGTGCTGCTCCAGAAACGCGGCGGCGAACTCGTCCGCGAGGCGCTCGTGCCGAGCCTGTTCGTGCCGATGACCGGCACGGCGGAGCAGGGGAGGCGGGTGCAGCCCGACGGCACGCGGCCGGAACTGCACAACGGCGGCTTCGAGGCGTCGCTGCCCGGCGGCGGCGTGCCCACCGCCTGGTACTACGGCCGGCAGAGCGAAGTCGTGGAGGCGGCCGACGCGGCGGAAGGCATGCGTCACCTGCGGCTCGAGAATCTCCACCCCGGCCGGCCGGCGCATCTGTTCCAGGGTTTTCCGGTCGACGGCCGGGTCGTGGGGAGGCTCACGTTCCGACTGTCGATGCGGACCGCGAACATCGAGGCGGGCGCGCGGCCCGAGGAGATGCCGGGGCTCGCGGTGCGGTTCTACAACGAGCAGCGCACCCGTTCGACGCGGGCCGAGGTGGGGCCGTGGCGCGAGTCGGACGTGTGGCGGCCGGTGGAGGGGAGCGTGGCGGTGCCGACGTGGGCCCGCGAGGCGATCATCCAGATCGGACTTCTCGGCGCCACCGGCCGGCTCGACGTGGACGACGTCGCCGTGACCGCCGCGGAGCGCTGAGGCAAAGAGCGGGGAAAAAGCAGGCCGGGCTGGATGGGATAGCGCCTGGAATCCGCCGGAGCTGCCCTCCACGGGGGGCGAAAGCCGTTGTCCGTGGGCGTTTTCGAGGGAACGAGTCGCCGTTGCGATCCCCCTCACTGGCTGTGGAAAAAGTCCTCCGGGACTTTTTCCAGGCACGAAAACCTCCTGTTTTCACGGGAGCTGCGCTCCCGCGATCGCATCCATGCGACCGAGCAGGCTGTTTATCCACAGCCTGCTATCTGGCCGTGGAAAAAGTCCTCCGGGACTTTTTCCAGGCACGAAAACCTCCTGTTTTCACGGGAGCTGCGCTCCCGGGATCGCATCCATGCGACCGAGCAGGCTGTCTATCCTATCCACAGCCTGCTAACCGTCACGACCGCACCAACGGCAGAGGCAGGAAGGGCGACCCGATCGAACCAAGTTCCCTAAACTCCTTGATTTGCCCGATCCGCAAACTATTCTTGCTGCAAGCCGGCACGCCCGTGGCGTCCGGGCCGTCCGGGGCTCAA
>Ga0136644_10000121_pt1 | contig 56438 bp, 54 predicted proteins | sample C_130820_EF_Meta_FD_94780 | JGI IMG/M metagenome (GOLD analysis project Ga0136644, IMG submission 94780) | Freshwater microbial communities from Lake Croche, Canada to study carbon cycling - C_130820_EF_MetaG (v2) (version 2) | ecosystem: Environmental > Aquatic > Freshwater > Lake | place...
CGAGGAGCCGGAGGCGAAGGCCGAGATCGTGGCGCGATTCGGCGCGGGCGTGCTCGGTGCCGGGGGTCGAATCGATCGCGCGCGGCTCGGCTCGCTCGTGTTCGGCCCGACAGCGGCGCACGCGGCGGCGCTGGCCGACCTGGAGCGGATCGTGCACCCGCGGGTCCACCGCCGGATCGAGCGGGCGCTCGCCGCCATCGATGCGGCCGCCGCGCTCGACGGCCCGCTCGAAACCGTGGCCGTGCTCGACGTGCCGCTGCTGGTGAAGGCCGGCTGGGACCGCGTCTGCGACGCGATCGTGCACGTGGAGTGCGCGGACGGCTCGCGGCGCGAGCGGCTCGCGCGCCGTGGAATCGACGCCGCGCAGCAGGCGGCCCGAGACGCCGCATGGGAGGCACAGCGTTCCAGCACCGCCGGCCCCGACGCCGCCCGCCCCGGCGGTCGCACGACGTTCACCGTGGATACCTCCGGCGATCTGGCCTATACTCTGGGGCAAGTCGATCGTATCTGGCACACGCTGACGGGCCGCTAGGCTCGCCGCGATCCCGGCACGAAGATTTCGGTGTCGGCCGCCCGCACCGCCCATCCGGTCCGTTCCCCTCGCCATCCCCCGTTCGCGCCGGCCCTTCCCACCACCGGGCCCGGAGGTCCGCATGCCCACCGAACCAGACCGTCCCGTCGATCCCCTGGCGGGGGAGCCGATGTCGATCGCCGAGGAGATCGCCGAGGAGGTCCGGCTGGAGGACCAGGAAGCGACGGACCGCTACGAGTCGCTGAAGAAGGGCGACACGCACATCACCGAGCTGCAGAAGCTCTCGATGGCCGAACTGATCGACCTCGCGCGCAAGGAGCAGATCGGCGACATCGCCGGCGTGAAGCGTCACGACCTCGTGTTTCGCATCCTCAAGGAGCGGGTGAAGCTCAACGGCCTGATGTTCGGCGAGGGGACGCTCGAGATCCTGCCCGACGGCTTCGGCTTCCTCCGCAGCCCCGACTACCACTACCTCTCCTGCCCCGACGACATCTACGTCTCCCCGAGCCAGATCCGGCGGTTCGGCCTCCGCAACGGCATGAGCGTCGCCGGACAGATCCGACCCCCGAAGGAGAGCGAGCGCTACTTCGCCCTGTTGCGCGTCGAGGCGATCAACGGCGAGGACCCGGCCAAGCTCTCCTCGCGGGTGTTCTTCGACGAACTCACGCCGCTGCATCCCGACGAGCGGATCGTGATGGAGACGACGGCCGAGGAGCTCTCGACCCGCGTCATCGACCTCGTCGTACCGATCGGATTCGGCCAACGCGGGCTGATCGTGAGCCCGCCCCGCGCCGGCAAGACGATCCTCATGCAGAAGATGGCCCGGGCCGTGCTCGCCAACTACCCCGAGGCCTACGTCTTCATGCTGCTGATCGACGAGCGGCCCGAGGAGGTCACCGACATGGAGCGGCAGGTCAAGGGGCCGAGCTGCGAGGTGATCAGCTCCACCTTCGACGAGAACGCCGCCCGCCACGTGCAGGTGGCGGAGATGGTGATCGAGAAGGCCAAGCGACTCGTCGAGTACGGCCGCGACGTCGTCATCTTCCTCGACTCGATCACGCGGCTCGCCCGGGCGTGGAACTCCGAGGTGCCCAACTCCGGCAAGATCCTCTCCGGCGGCGTGGACTCCAACGCCCTGCAGCGACCGAAGCGGTTTTTCGGCAGCGCCCGCAAGGTGGAGGAGGGGGGCTCGCTCACGATCATCGCCACGGCGCTGGTGGACACCGGCAGCAAGATGGACGACGTGATCTTCGAGGAGTTCAAGGGGACGGGCAACCTCGAGATCGTGCTCGACCGGCGGCTCGTGGACAAGCGGATCTACCCCGCCATCGACATCAACCGTTCCGGCACCCGCCGCGAGGAGATGCTGCTCGAGCCGGACGAGTACCGCCGCATCTGCGTGCTGCGCCGCGTTCTCGGCGAGATGAACCCCACCGACGCGATGGAGCTGCTCATCAACCGGCTGGGGAAGACGAAGTCGAACGCCGAGTTCCTCTCGAGCCTGAAGTCGTAGGGCCATCATGGCGATGCAGTCGACGTTTCGGGCGCAGGCGGACGGTCGCGCCGTGCGGGCCGCGCTCGGCGAGCGCCGCGTGGCCGTCGTGGTGTCGCGCTACAACGAGGGCGTCACGGGCCGGCTGCTCGAGGGAGCCGTGTTCGCGCTCGAGGCGGGGGGTGTGCCGCGGGAGCGGATCGATGTCGCGTGGGTGCCCGGCGCGTTCGAACTGCCGCTCGCGGCCGACCGGCTCGCCGCCACGGGCCGGTTCGCGGCCGTGCTCTGCCTGGGCGCGATCATCCGCGGCGAGACCTCCCATGATCGCCACATCGCGACGGCCGTGGCGCTGGGAATCGAGCAGGTGGCCCGCCAGCGCGGGCTTCCCGTCTCGTTCGGGGTGCTGACCTGCGACACGCTCGCCCAGGCATTCGCCCGTGCCGCGGGAGGGCCGGCCGACTCGTTCGCCGGCAACAAGGGGGTGGAGTGTGCGGTGGCGGCGATCGAGATGATCGCACTCGTCGCGGCGATCGCCGGAGACGCCCGCGACGGAAGTCCGGGCGCGGGGGGCGAGCCATGACCGAGCAGACCACCAAGACGCCCCGCCGCAGCCGGGCCCGCGAGATCGCCCTCCAGGCGCTCTATCGCATCGACCTCAACCCGGCGACGACGGCGGAGGAACTCGAGGCCTTCCTGCGCGGCCGCCTCGGCCACCCGGTCCTCGTGTCCTTCGCCGGGCAGCTGGTGGCGGGCGTGCGCCACCACCGCGCGGAACTCGACGCACTGCTCGACAGCCGGGCCGACCACTGGCGGGTGGCCCGGATGGCCGCGACCGACCGCGCCATCCTGAGGTTGGCGGCGTTCGAGCTGCTCCACGGCGACGTGCCGGGCCCGGTCGCCGCCGACGAGGCGATCGAGCTGGCGAAACGCTACGGCACCGAGGCATCGGCCAGATTCGTCGCCGGACTCATGGGCAGGCTCGTGGCCGACCGCCGGGCCGCCCCCGCCTCCTGACACGCATCACGAACGACCCACGACACGGATCACGCCGATGGCCATCTTCGGATTCGGGAGGAAGCAGGGGGACTCGGAGCCCGACGCGACGGGCAGCCCGCGGCCCGGGCTGCTCGACCGGCTCAAGTCGGGCCTGGCCAAGACCGCCCAACTGCTCGGGACCGACGTCCGCGACCTGTTCAAGCGGGAGGGGCGGCTCGTCGACGACGCGTTCCTCGGCGAGCTCCGCGCGGCGCTCGTCCGCACCGACATGGGGCCGGCGGCCGCGGACGCGATCGTGGCCGACGTGCGGGACCGGCTTCGGGCCCGCGTCGTGGAACCCGACGTGGTCGTCGATTCGATCCGTCGCGAGCTGCTGGGCCGGCTCGCGGCCGGCGCAGGGGGCCTCGCGTCGGCGGCGACGGGACCGACGGTGATTCTCGTCACCGGCGTGAACGGCTCGGGCAAGACGACGTCGATCGCGAAGCTCGCCAACCGGTTCGTGAGGGAGGGCCGGACGGTGGTGCTGGGGGCGGGCGACACGTTTCGCGCCGCCGCCGTCGAGCAGCTCACGATGTGGGCCGGGCGGATCGGTGCCGAGATCGTCCGCGGCGAGCCGGGGAGCGATCCGGCGAGCGTCGCCCACCGTGCCGTCGCCCGCGCACTCGAGGGAAACTTCGACGTCTGCATCATCGACACCGCGGGCCGACTCCAGACGCAGGCCAACCTGATGCAGGAGCTGGCCAAGATCCGGCGGGTGATCGCCAGGCAGATTCCCGAGGCCCCGCACGAGGTCCTGCTCGTCATCGACGCCACGGCGGGGCAGAACGCCCTCTCGCAGGCCAAGGGCTTCAGGGAGGCGGCCGGCTGCACCGGCATCGTGCTGGCGAAGCTCGACGGGTCGGCCCGGGGCGGGGTGATCGTGCCCGTGGCCGAGCAGTTCGGGCTGCCGGTGAAGTTCGTGGGGCTCGGCGAATCGGCCGACGATCTGGAACCGTTCGACCCCGAGCGGTTCGTGGCGGCCCTGCTCGAGGGCGCACTGGCCGCCTGACCGTCACAGCTTCGCACCGCCTGCGTGCCGGTCGCGGCGACCTTGCGGCTCCGTGAACCGCGGAGCGATCCCGAGGGGACGGCGGCCCGATAATCGAGGTGCAGCGTGGGGGGACGATTCCGACCTGGCGGAACGGATCGTGCCGCCCCTTCGTGTCTCCGAACGCCAATCGTGCCGGCACGACGCGCCGGCGTTACACCGAGGAATTCAAAACCATGACTCGCATCGATTTCCGCCTGTCGCTTGCGGCGGCGCTCGTCGCGGGCACGGCCATCGCGGCCGATCCCGTGCCCCCGTCGCGCATCGACACCAGCATCTACGATCAGTACGCCCAGGCCCAGACCGGCAGCGGCCTGCCGCCGGTGCAGGCGGCCGTGCCGCAGGAGGAAGCCTACGAACTGCGCGGGCTCCCGCCGCAGGAAGCGGCCGAAGAGGCCTCCGCCGAAGAGGGGCCCGAACGCTACCTGGAGACGCAGTTCCTCTCGAACCGGGGTATCAAGACCTACGGCTGGGTCGATGCCGGACTCGGTGCCAACAACTGGGGCAGCCCGTTCAACGGCCCGATCACGTTCAACGACCGCAACTGGCAGGGCCAGATGAACCAGCTCTACCTCGTCAACGAGAAGTTGGTGGACACGTCGAACGGCCTCGACTGGGGCGGTCGCATCGACCTCCTCTACGGCACGGACTGGATCTACAACACGGCCCGCGGCTGGGACGCGACGTTGCTCAACCAGCCGAACCAATTCGGTGTCACCGGCGCACCGAACTGGTCGTCGAGCAAGGACTACGGTCTCGACATTCCGCAGATGTACGCGGAACTGGGATATGGCAACCACGTCGTGAGGGCGGGCCACTTCTACACGATCATCGGGTATGAAGTCGTGCCGGCGATCGGAAACTTCTTCTACACGCACGCCTACACGATGCAATACGGCGAGCCGTTTACCCACACCGGCATCCTCGACACCTGGACGCCGAACGACCAGATGACCGTGTATGCCGGCATCACGAACGGCTGGGACAACTTCAGCGACCCGATCAACATCCTCGGGCCGATCAGCAACCCCGGCTATCCGGGCTACAACAGCAACGCGGCGTTTCTCGGCGGCGTGTCGTTCAAGAACAGCGATCAGACACAGGCCTTCACCTCGACGGTGTCGAGCGGCAACGAAATCGCGAACTTCACGACCAACGCCGTGGGCAACCGGTCGATCTGGAGCAACGTCTACACGAACGAGCTCAACGACAAGTGGACGTACGTGTTCCAGAACGACAACGGCTGGCAGTTCAACGCCAACACGGGTCTGCAAAACCAGAATCAGCTCAACGGACTCGCGCAGTGGTACGGCATCAACCAGTACCTCTTCTACAACGTGAGCGACACGTTGATCGCCGGCATGCGGCTGGAATGGTTCCGCGACAACAACGGGTTTCGCGTGGCCGCCCCCATCCGGAACATCATCTCAGGTGGTCCGTACTCGAGCGGATTCCAGGGCAACTTCTGGCAGGCCACGTGGGGCCTGAACTGGAAGCCCACCCGCAACTGGATCATCCGTCCGGAAGTGCGGTACGACTGGTACTCGCCCGACGTCGCGGGCTCCCCGCTGCCGTTCGGCCACAACTTCGGTGCCATCTCCAATGGCGGCAACCAGTACGGCCAGCTGTACGGCGGCTGCGACGCGATCTGGCAGTTCTAGCCTCACGGCTGCACGGCCATCCATGGCCCGTGCAGCCTGGGCCCGGTGGAGGGAACGCCGAGGGTTCCCTCGCCGGGCAGCGGCGGCCGTCCTGGCCGCCGGCTCAAACGGCGAAACGAAAGCGGGGCTCGGCGGAAACGCCGGGCCCCGCGTTCTTTTCGAAGGCCGCAGAGAAAAAAACGACTTCAGTTTCGCGTTGTAAGTCGTGTGTTTTCCTCGAAGAGGGGCGCTTTTGTGAATCTGGGGGCTCCTGGTGCTTTAGAGCGATTTACAGATTTTTGCGGCTGGGCTAGTTTGCTGTGGCGGTTTTTCACGGAGAGAACCCTCGCGAACCGCCCGGAATTCACCCGATGAATTTCAGGCGGGTGGGCAAGGAGGCAAAACACGATGCTTGTGACGCAGACGGGCGGCCGGATTCATGGCGGAATCCTCGAGGCATGGCGGTTTCTGTCCCGCGCGGTGGCCGTCTTCGCGGCCGTGTGGCTGGCGGGCCTCGCATCCCGTCCTGCGATGGCTCTCGAGGGCTGGTTGACCAGCTACGAAGCCGCCATGGCCGCGGCCGAGAGCACCGGGCGTCCCGTCCTGACGCTCTTCACCGGCAGCGACTGGTGCCCCCACTGCAAGACGCTCGAGCACAACGTGTTCGGGAGTGAGTCCTTCCGCGGCTGGGCCCGGGAAAACGTCGTGCTCCTGATGATCGACCTCCCCCAGTCCGGGATCACTCCGGAGGTCCGCAACCAGCGGTCCCAGGTCTGCATCAATTACGGGGTGCGGACGTTCCCGACCGTGCTCCTGCTGGGGCCGGACGGCCGAAAAATCACGGCCCAGACCGGGTATACCGGCCAGTCTGCGGCCGACTGGGTCGCCAAGATGCAGGAACAGATGCCCGCGAACCAGGCTCCTGCGACCGCCGCCGAGGTCGCCAAGGATGCCCCGGCGACCGAGGCCGCAGGGGTCGAACATTCTGCGCGGGTGCATGACTCCCTCGACGAGGCCGTCGCCACGGCCCGGGGAGCCAGGCGGCCGATCCTCCTCGTCGTAGCCCGCCCGAGCGACAACAAGGCCCGATCCCACTCGGAATCCCTGCTCAACGACCCGGAATTCGGTTCGTTCACCCGGGAAAACTTCGTGGTCGCCCAGGTCGCTCCGCCCGCCGTGGCCGGGCCGGAGCGGGCACAGCCGCTGGACAACCTGCTCGGAGGAGCCGAACTGCCCCCCGATTCGGTCGAACTGATCGTGACCGACGACGGCCAGACGCCCCTGTTCAGCCAGTCGGGCGCCCAGCCGCCGGCCCGGATCGTGCACGGGCTGCGGCGGTTCCTCGCCGCCAGGCAGGCGGCCCGACAGACCGACAACTCGCGGCGCTGACCGTCAGACGGACTCGGTCGGGGTCCGGAAGCGACCGGCCTCCGCGTTCAGGTCGCCGATCGATCGTCGCAGTTCGTCGAGCGTCGCCGTGAACACCGCCATGGAGGCGGCCGACTCGCCGGCACCATCACGGAGCGACTCCATCGCGTCGCGAATCTGACGGGCACCCTGTGACTGCGCCTGCATCCCTTCGTGGACGTGCTCGAGCGACCGCGTCACCGCCTGCACCGGGTCGATGATCCTGCCGAGCCTGTCGCTCACCCCGGCCACCTCGGCGATCCGCAGGCTGACCTCGTTGCGGAAGCGATCCATCTCCATCGTGCCGCTCGAAACGGCGGCCTGCATGTCGCGCACCATCCGCTCGATGTCCTTCGTGGCGAGCGCCGTCTGATCGGCGAGCCGGCGGATCTCCTGAGCCACGATCCGGAATCCGCGGCCCGACTCCCCCGCCTTCTCGGCTTCGATCGTCGCATTCACGGAGAGCAGGTTGGTCTGATCCGCCACCTTGGCGATCGCCGTCACGACCGACGTGATGCCGCTGGCCCGCTGGCTGATCGTGGACAGCTTCCGCGTGAACGCGTTCATCGTCTCGTCGAGGTGCTGCATCGAAGCGGTCATGCTCTCGAGCCCGCCGCGTCCCTCGTCGGCCACCCGCGCCGCCTCGCGGGCCGCGGCGGTCACCTCGCTCGTGGACTCGAGCAGCTTCTCGCTCGTCGCGGAGATCTCGGCCACGGCGTTCGATATCTCGGCGGTCGATCCGCTGAAACCCCGCACGACCCGATCCTGCCGCGCGAGCGCCCCGGCGGCGTCCGCCTCGACGACCGCCAGCCGCTCACCGGAGGCCTGGATCCGGCGCACGAGCGCCGCGAGCGACTGCGTCATCCGGCCGCAGGCGCCGAGGAGACGACCGACCTCGTCGTCGCCGCCCGCGGCCGCGGCCGAGGTCAGGTCCCCCGCCGCGATCGCTTCGGCGACGTCGAGCGATTGCCGCACCGGGTCGGCGATCGATCGCGCCAGCCAGAGGGCGGCCAGGACTCCGGGCACGCCGACCACCAGTGCCGACCCGGCGGCGGCCGCCGCCTGCCACCACAGCACCTCCCGACTCGAGGCCGTGGACACGTTCACGAGGACGGCGCCGGCCGACCGGCCGTCGGCCCGCTGGACGGGCGCCGCCACTCGATAGGCTTCGGGTTCGAATCGGCCGACCGGCCTGTTCGCCGTCATGCAGTCGCGCACCAGCGCCGCGTCCTGGGCGACGAGCGGTGCATCGGCATCCGACGCAGCGTTCCGCTCGTCGATGCGGCGGCTCACCCGCGGCGTCAGTTGCGCATCCAGGATCCGCACCTCGCGCACGTCCCCCGCCACGAGTTCCATCACGAGCCTGCGCGTCTCTTCATTCGCCCCGGACGCGTCGCCCGACCGCCCCGGAACCTCGGCGGCGAACGCCACCGCGCGGGCGAGCGCGGCGGCGATGCAATCACCGCCGTCTCGAGCCTGCTGGAGGACGGCCTGCCGCGCGGCGAACGTCTGCAGGATCGTGTTGACCGCGATCGCCGCCAGCACCAGCAGCGTGGCGATGACGGCGATTCTCGACCGCAGCGACATGGGTGGCGTTCCAGGGTGGCGGGCCTTCCCGCAACCTTAGTGCGCCTCTCCCGACCATGCCACCAGAGGCCGTCGTCCTCCCCAGGGGGCCGCACGATCGTCACGACCGCGCCAGCCGCCGTCCTCCACGGTCGGGGCCTCCGAACCGGCCTGGTCCGCGACCGTCGCCTGCGGCGCCCGCCAGCGTTCGGCGAGCGTGCAGCCTCCGATCGGGGCCGCCGTGAACAGTGGGGCGAACAGCCACGGCAGCCACACCGGCCCTGAACTGCGTCGCCTCTCGGCCCGACACGCGTCTCGCATGCCCCGGCAATACCGACCCCGCGCCGCCGGATCAATGCCAGCCCGACCGGACACTGGCCGAGGCGGGGATCGAACCCGCACGGAGATCGCTCTCCACGGGATTTTAAGTCCCGTGCGTCTGCCAGTTTCGCCACTCGGCCCGAGTTGCCGCGATCATACCGTGCAGCCTGGCGACGTGCGGGTGGTTGCCTGATCCCGCGCCGCAACCAGAATTGGGCAGTTCCATCCCTCGGCCACAGGAGTTTCCGCCGTGCCCATGTTCGCCGCTGCCGACAGTGCCGGTCTCGGGGGCATCGACGGATTCCTGGGCACGCGGGCGTCGATCGGGATGGACGTCGTGCTCGTGGGGCTGTGGCTGCTCCTCCCGGTGCTGGGGTGGAGCGTCGTGCTGGTGCGGCGGGGACGGTATTCGACACACAAGGCGCTCCAGCTCCTGATCGCGGCGGCGCTGTTCGCCGCGATCGTCGTGTTCGAGATCGACGTGCGGCTGGTGAGCGACTGGAAGGCCCGGGCCCGGCCGAGCCCCTGGTGGCCGGGGGGCGTGCTCGGAGCCCTCGGAATCCATCTCGTGTTCGCCGTTTCGACGCTCGGCCTGCTGGTGTGGGTGCTGTGGGAGGCGCTGCGGTTGTTTCCCGCGCCACCGCTGCCGGGCGCGCACGGCCCGCGGCACCGGCGGTTCGCCCGGGCGGCCGCGATCGACCTCGTGCTCACGGCCCTCACGGGCACGGTCTTCTACTGGCTCGCCTTCGTCGCGAGCTGATCGCTTCCGGCCTCGCGGTCGGGCAGCCAGCGGCAGATGGCGAGTCCGCCGAAGTAGAGCAGGCACAGCGGCACGGCCAGGAAGAGCAGGCTGTAGGGGTCGGCCGGCGTGAGGATCGCCGAGACGACGAAGATCACGATCACGGCGATCCGCCACTGCGACGCGTAGGTCTCGACGTCGACGACGCCGATCCGCTCGAGAAACAGCATCACGAGCGGCAGCTGGAAGCCGAGGCCGAATCCGATCGGCAGGATCAACACGAACGAGAGCCACTCGCTGATGCGGGGATCGGGATCGAGCCCGAGCCACTCGTTGAACTGCAGCAGGTAATCGAGCACGAAGTCGAAGACGAAGAAGAAGGCCAGCAGCACGCCGGCCAGGAACAGGCCGATGCTGATCGGCAGGAAGACCCGCACCCAGCGCTTCTCGTGCGCGTAGAGACCGGCGGCGACGAAGGTCCAGAGCTGGTAGAAGATCCACGGGCTCGCCATCACGACGCCCACGAGCAGGGCCGCCTTCACGTAGATGCCGAAGGCCTCCTGGGCGGAGAGCGTGGTGATGCTCACGCGCGGATCCCTGACGAGCGGCTGCCAGAGCAGGAGCGGCACGAGTGCGGCCGGGTCGAAGCCCTCCGCCCGCCCGGCGGCGGATTCCCGGCCCAGCGCCCGGGCGAGCCGGTCGGCATGGACCTCGCGGAGTTCGAACGTCAGGCCGTGCTTTTCGACGGCGTCGATCACCTCCTGCCGCGCGTAGGGCAGGGGAGGGCCGCCTTCGGTCCGAGGCCGCCAGGCATCGAACGTCTCGATCGAGCGTTTCGTGTAGTAGTTGCCCAGGGCCCGCCGGAGCGGCTCCTCGATCAACTTCACGAACGGCTGGGCGACGAAGAAGCCGAGCAGCACGGCGACGGCGAGCCCGGCGGTCGCCCGGACGAGGCACACCCGCAGCTCCTCGAGATGCTCGCCGAACGTCATCGTCGAGCTCTGGAACAGGTCTTCGTCGTCGAGGCGGGCCATGGCGACCGGGGGCGGAAAAGGACGGGCCGAAACACCCGCCTTCGACTTATACTTCACGCCCGGCCCGCGTGCCCAAAAATTCCGCCCCGACCGCCGAGACGCCCGTGCTCTGGATCGCCTGGAAGATGCTGATCGGCAACCGGGTGAAGTATCTCGGGATCGTGTTCGGGGTGGTGTTCGCGGCGCTCCTGATCGCCCAGCAGGCTTCGATCTTCTGCGGGCTGATGCTGCTCACGATCAGCCAGATCCGCGACACCCAGGGCCCGGACATCTGGGTCATGGACAGGAACGTCCAGTACGTGGACGACATCAAGCCGCTGTCCGACACCGAGCTCTTCCGCGTCAAGGGAGTGCCCGGCGTCGAGTGGGCGGTGCGGTTCTACAAGGGGGTCGTCCGCGCCCGGCTGGAGGAGGGCACGTACGAGCAGATGATCATCCTGGGGATCGACGACGACACGCTCGTCGGTGCCCCGGAGGGCGTGTTCATGGGCTCGATCGCCGACCTGCGGAAGCCCGACGCGGTGATCATCGACGCGGTCGGCTACCGGCGCATCTGGCCCGGAGAGCCGCTGCGGCTGGGCCGCGTGTTCGAGATGAACGACCGCCGGGCCGTGATCGTCGGGATCACGACGGCCAGCAAGACGTTCCAGAGTTTTCCGATCGTCTACACGCGTTACGGCCAGGCCGTGCAGTACGCCCCGCGCGAGCGCAAGGTCCTGTCGTTCATCCTCGCCGAGGCGGCGAAGGACGTGCCCGCGGCCGAGGTCTGCCGCCGGATCGAGGAGCGCACCGGGCTCCAGGCCCTGACGCAGCGGCAGTTCGTGGCGAAGACCATCCGGCATTACCTGACGAAGACCGGCATTCCGATCAACTTCGGGATCACCGTCCTGCTCGGGTTCCTCGTCGGCACGGCGATCGCCGGCCAGACGTTCTACCTGTTCACGGTGGAGAACATCCGCCAGTTCGGCGCGCTCAAGGCGATGGGCACGAGCAACTGGACGATCCTCATGATGGTGCTGTCCCAGGCGCTGCAGGTGGGGATCGTGGGCTACGGCGTGGGCGTGGGGCTCGCGGCGCTGTTCGGCGTGTTCACGAAGGGCCTCGGGCGGCTGTCTTTTTACATGCCGTGGGAGGTGCTCGTGATGACGGCCCTCGCCGTGCTCGTGATCGTGCTTCTCGCGAGCCTGCTGTCGATCCGCAAGGTGCTGTTCGTCGATCCCGCCATCGTGTTCCGGGGATGACCATGGCCGCAGCCGCCATCGACGCCGGCGGACTCGCCGTGCACTGTCGCGGGGTGACGAAGGACTTCGGCACGGGCGACTCGCTCACGCGGGCGCTCCGGGGCGTCGATCTCGACGTGCCGTACGGCGAACTGCTGATGCTCGTGGGGCCGAGCGGCTGCGGCAAGACGACGCTCGTGTCGATCGTGGCGGGCACGCTCGAGCCGACCGCCGGCGTCGTCTCCGTGCTGGGGCAGGATCTCGCGGCGATGTCGAACGGCAGCAAGGTGCGGTTCCGGCGCGACAACGTGGGCTTCGTCTTCCAGTCCTACAACCTGCTTCCGGCGCTGACGGCCGCGGAGAACGCCGCGGTGCCGCTGTTGATCGCGGGCTGGCGGCGCGCCGCGGCGGTCGAGGCCGCCAGCGAGGTGCTCGATCAGCTCGGGCTCGGCAGCCGGCTCGCGAACCTCCCGAGCGAACTGTCGGGCGGCCAGCAGCAACGCGTGGCGATCGCCCGGGCGCTCGTTCACCAGCCCCGCCTGCTCGTCTGCGACGAGCCGACCAGCGCGCTCGACGCGGAGAACGGCCGGATCACCATGGAGCTCATTCAGAGGATCGCCGTCCAGCCCAACCGGGCCGTGATCGTCGTCACCCACGACTCGCGTGTCTATTCGTTCGCCGACCGGATCGCCTCGATGGAAGACGGCCGGATCGAGTCGGTCGTGGCGACACGCCAGGTTGGCCTGCCGACGAACCCGGCGTAGGATAGACCGCATGGCAACAGCCCTGCCCGACGCGTCGCCTTCCGGCCGCCGGCGACTCGATCGTCCGCGCACGCTCGCCGACATCCTCACGCAGGCCGTCCTCCCGCTGGTGGCCCTCGGCCTGCTCGCCTTCGCGGCGTGGTTCGTGTGGCAGAACCGCGTGGTGATCCGCCAGCCGTCCCCCCCGATCGCGCCCGCCACGAACCCGTTTTCCGACGCCGTCGCGGCCGCGGGGATCGTCGAGGCCCAGACCGAAAACATCTCCGTGGGGTCCGCGACCTCCGGCGTGGTCGTCGAGGTCCTGGTGAAGGTGGACCAGTCGGTCGAACGGGGGACGCCGCTGTTTCGCCTCGACGACCGGCAGTTGCAGGCCGACCTGGCGGTGAAACGGGCCGCCCTCGCCCAGACGCGGAGCGACCTGATGCGGCTCGAGGCCGAGCCTCGCCAGGAGAAGATTCCGGTCGTGGTCGCACAGGTGAACGAGGCCCAGGCCACCGTCGCGCGGGAAACCGACGCCCTGAAGCGGGCCGAGGAGACGTTCGCTCGCAAGGTCACGACGGAGCAGGAGTTGATCGCTCGGCGCGAGGCCTTCGCGGCGGCCAGGGCCGCGCTCCAGAAGACGGAGGCCGATCTCGCGCTGCTCAAGGCGGGCTCCTGGGAATACGACATCGACGTGGCGCGGGCGGGTGTGGCGAAGGCCGAGGCGGAGATCGGGCGGATCGAGAGCGATCTCGACCGCCTCGTCGTCCGGGCGCTCGTGGCCGGACGGGTGCTTCAGGTCAACGTGCGGCCCGGCGAGTTCGTCGGGACGCCCCCGGGGCAGGCGCTCGTGGTGCTGGGCAACGTCGATCGGCTCCACGTGCGGGTGGACATCGACGAGTTCGACATTCCACGGTTCGATTCGGGCGCCGCCGCGTCGGCCGTGCCGCGCGGAAGCCTCCAGGAGCGATACCCGCTGAAATTCGTCCGGATCGAGCCGTTCGTGGTGCCAAAGAAGTCGCTCACCGGCGACAACACCGAACGGGTCGATACCCGGGTGCTGCAGGTGATCTACGAGTGCGATCCGGACGGCCGACCGCCGCTGTTCGTGGGCCAGCAGCTCGAGGTGTTCATCGAATCGCCATCCCGCCGGTGAGGAACGGGGGCGATCGGGGGGATTTCGCGGGGTTTTCCGCGAAAAAACGTGCCTTGCCGGGAGGGCCGTGGGCTGGGACAGTCTCGCCCCTGCCATGTCCCCGATCATTCCCAGACGTTCCGAACCGGCGGAGAGCAGGCCACGAGCCTGCGTCCGTCGTTTCCTGCTCGCGACTGCGATCGCGGTCTCGGCGTGCGCCGTGCGCGCGGAACCGGAGCCGGCGCCGTCGTCCACGGCCGCGAGCGGCGCCGCTCCCCAGGGCTCGGGAGGCATGTTTCTCCGCAGCCCCGACGGCATGACGCTCTGGCGACAGACGCTCGCGACGGTCTCCGGGGACTGGCCGATCGTGCGGGTCGTGGAGCCCGACTTCGCCGCCACGCCGCCGCGGGAGGGCCTGATCGAATCGGCATGGGTCGAGCCCCCTGCCGCCCGCCCCGCCCCGGGCACGCTGCCGCTCACGGCGCAGGCCTGGCCGCCGCAGCGCCAGCGGGTGGTCGTGCGGATCATGCCCACCGCGAACGGCGCCTGGATCGACGCCGTCGTGGAGACGCAGGCGATCGCCGACCTCGTCGCCGAGGGATCGCCCGGCGCGATCACGCTCACAGGCGGGTGGCAGACCGAAGCCGCGGCGGGAGGACGCGAGAACATCACGACCATGCTCGCCGCCCGGATGGCCCCGACCAACGACCCCGTCTACGCGCTGCCGCCGCTGGAGGGACAGGGCATTCTCGCACCGTCCAACGAGCCGCCGTGGGCGCACGCCCGCTTTCCGCGCACGGCCCGCGCGGGATACAAGGTCCTGGAGGACTACCGCAACTTCTACTCGTGCGAGAGCCTCGTCTGCCTGACCGCCGCGTTCGGGGCGGGCGCGCTGATGGCGAACACGGGCTTCGACACGACGATGCAGGCCGCCTGGCAGCGGAGCGTGCCCCCCACCGACCTCGGCACGTTCTTCACCAACTGCAAGCCGATCGGAGAGGGAAAGTATGCGGTGCCGATCTTCGGCGCCGCAGCGCTGACTGGGATCATCTTCGAAGGTCGTCCCAGCGGTGACATCGTGGGGGAATGGGGATCCCGATCGCTGCGGATGTTCATCGTCGGGGCGCCGCCCGTCTACGTCCTGCAGCTCGCGACCGGGGCCTCGAGGCCGATCGACCACAGTTCCGCGGGCAGCCAGTGGAAGCCGTTCACCGACGACAACGGCGTGAGCGGCCATGCATTCGTGGGTGCGATCCCGTTTCTCGCCGCGGCCGACATGGTGGAAAGTCCCGTGGCCAAAGGGGCGCTCTACGTCTGCTCGACGTTCGTCGGGTTCTCGCGCATGACGACCGACTCCCACTTTCCTTCGCAGGTGTTCCTCGGCTGGTATCTCGCATGGGCGAGTTCCAGGGCCGTCAGCGGCACCGAGATGCACTTCGCCGGCACGGAAGTCCGCGTCGTGCCGTTGCCGATGGCCGACCTCGGCGGCCTGGCCATCGAGAGCCGCTGGTAGCCGGTGCCGAACCGCGGTCACGGCCGGCCCCGATCGGAATTCAGCGTTCGCTCCTGGCCCGCCACGCAGGCGGGGCGGACAGCCGCCTCGCGCGACCCGTCATCCACCCTCCGCGGACGACTCCCGGCGCGGATTTCGCCCGGGAAGCCTCCGGCAGACTCCTCACCGGGTTCGACCGCGGCGCCGGCCCGCCGGGCCGGGACTTCTCGATCTCGAACAGGCCGAAATAGGGATCGGGATACTGCCAGTCGTTCTGGGCCCGGGCCGGGGCAGCGACGGTGAGGGCGACCGCCATCACGACCGCCCCCGCGATCCTTGGCAAGAGCGGCCCCATCAGCTCAGCACGAGCACGGCGATCGCGACGGCCGCGGCGGTGACGCCGACCGGCAACGTGACGAGCGCCCGCGCGGCCGCCGTCCGGTCGGACAGCACGACGCTGCGCTCCGCGGCCGGGAGGCCGACGAGTCGCTCGAGATCGGCGAGGGAGATCGGGGGCGAAAGGGTCATCGCCGCCCCCGCCTCGGTGGCCATCCGTTTCACCTCGCAGTGCCTGTCGGTTCCCGCCTCCGCGTCATCGACGATCGCCAGCCGCGAGCCGGCGCTCCGCGACTTGAGGAGGTCGATGAAGTCGGCGCCGGAGACGTCGGCGAGGTCCTCGGCGACCAGCCACGCATCCACCTTCAGTCGGCGTGCCAGGCTCATCGCCTCCACGCCACTCGCACGGAAATACAGGTTCATGGCGCTGGCCGCAAGAGGCTTGTAGGCGTCGAAGTTCGGATCGACGACCACGACGGTGGGGACGTGGTTCACGTCGTCGGGATCGGTAACGCCGCAGTGGGGCTGAATCCGGTTTCGCGGGCTCATGACTCGGCTCCTTTCCTGCTTCGGCGGCGACCCCGGAGGTCGCCACCGTCCGAACGCTTCCTTACCCGGTGACGAGGGCCGGATCACGTGTGGCCCGGATGACGTCGAGCGTGATTGGCCGCACGAGATAGCCCGCGATACCCGATGCGAGCGTGCGCTGCTCGTCGTCGAGCCGATAATCGTTCGCGACCATGAAGATCGCCGACCGGGCGCCTTCGCCCAGCCTGCCGAGCGAGATCGGCGCGCCCGACAGCATCGGATCGACGTCGCCGTGGGTCACGTGCGGCAGCAGCATCTCGAGCAGGTCGAACCCCGACATGTCGGACAGCTCCGTGCTCACCAGCCAGACGTCGGCGCGAAACCGGCGGGCCATCCGTACGGCCGAGCGACCGTCACTGCAGAAGTGCAGCCCCACCTCGCCGGCCCGGGCCGCCTGCACGAAATCGACGTAGCGGTCGCAGGCCGGATCGACGATCACGATCTCGTTGATTCCGAGATCGCGGAGCGACGGGACTTCCGTCCGCTCCGTTGTCGCGGCGAACAGCTCCCCACCCATTCTGGTTTGCGCGTAGCTTTTCATGATTCACTCCACTTTCCAACCGGGTGCCAGCCCCGGCATGATGGCCCCGCGAAATCGCCTGCGAACCCGCCTACTTTGTGCCGACCGTACGCCCCGTCATCACCGTCGGCGCGACCATCGGCCGAGCGACCGTCAGATCTCCGACGAGCAACGGGAACGCCATTTGCGACATCCCCATCCAGTCCTTCGTGGGAGCCGTTCCGGCGAGCCTCGTGGCCGCGGCTGACCGCGCCGACCGCAGCGGCTGGCGGGAAATCACCGCGGGCACCGCATCGGCGGGCAGCCGCTGCGGAAGCGACCGGGCTGCCGCATCCAGATCGACCGTCGGCTCTTCGACGTTCACCTGCCGGAGCAGCGTGCCGGAGATCGCCTCGGCATTCGAGTCGCGCATCGACCCGAATACGAGGACGAGAATCGTGAGCACCGCCAGGGCCACGGTCACGGCGAACGAGGAGAAGGCCTTGGCGGAACGCGTCAGAAAAACCTGGCTCGCAGCAGTCATCGGAACAATCCTTTGCTGAACCAAAACGTGAGAGTGGAGATCGATGCGGAGGTGCATCTCGGACAGGCCCGCGGTCCTCAGACCAGCGAGACGATCGACAGGAACAACGCGACCGGCACCATGCACAGCACGATGTCGGCACGCGTCAGCGACCAGCGGCCCGAGGCCGATCCGGACGGAATGACGCCTGAAACCTTCATGAGCGAACTTTCTTGGCTACGTCAGTCGGTTGAGTGACTGGACTGGATGATTGAGTTGGCTGACTGGGATCCGGCACGCGTCCGGGCCAGCGGCGGGCTGACGGCGTCGAGGAAATGCATACCTCGTGCCAAACCGACCAGCCCGTGAATGCGTCGGGGAAAACTGGGGACTTGGAGCCCCATCCGGACCCACAATCCGCGAAGAAAATTTTTTCGCCCGAATCGTCACCGGCGGTGCGATCCGCTCCACCCGCCCGAAAACGACACCGGGGGGTGGGGCGATTCGCCCCACCCCCCGGTCGCTCGGGACCAGTGCCGTGGGGCGAAACGCCCCACCCGGCCCACTCAGGCGCCGAACTTGCCGAATCGACCGGCATGGCCCATCGCCAGCAGCATGAGGTGCTTGGCCGGAAACAGGCCGAACCCTCCCCGCAGGCAGTCGCGTTCGGAAAATGCCGCCAGTCCGTCGGGGCGGCAGGTATCGGCCACGAGCAGTGTCGGCACCGGATGCCAGGAGTGGCCCTTCAGCCGGCTCGGCGTGGAGTGGTCGCCGGTCACGATCAGGACATCCGGCCGCAGGCTCTCGATCCGCGGCAGGGCCCGATCGAGTTCCTCGATCCGCCGCACCTTGTCGGCAAAGTTGCCGTCCTCGCCGGTGGAGTCGGTGTACTTGAAGTGGAGGAAGAAGAAATCGTAGTCCTTCCAGTGGCGGGCCAGTTCGTCGATCTGCTCGTCGAGCGACTGGGCCTGGCCGACGAGGCTCATCCCGGCGAGGCGGGCGAGCCCCTTGTACATCGGGTAGACCGCGATCGCCGCCGCCCGGAGACCGTACAGGTCGGCATAGGTCGGCAGGGCCGGCTTGGCCGCGAAACCCCTGAGCACCATGCCGTTGGCCTTGGGCTCGTCGGCGAGGATTTTCCGGGCCTGGCGGATGAATTCACCCGCCACCTCGGCGGTGCGCCGGGCCGCCTCCGACAGCGGCTTCGGGGCGAGCGGGGCGACGCCGACCGCCTGGGGATCGGTGTCGGCCACCGCGCCGTCGAGTCCGTCACCGCGAAACACGACGACGAACCGGTGCTCCTTGACCGGTCGCACGAACGTTTCGACGCCGGGGATCGCGACCGCCTGCAGCCGCTCGACGACCTTGAAGCTTTCCTCCGAGGCGATTCTTCCGGCACGGCGATCGGCGATCAGGCCGGCGGGGTCGAGGGTGCAGAAGTTTCCGCGGGCGGCGACGTCCCGCGGTCCGAGCTCGAATCCGATCCCGGTGGCCTCGAGAGCGCCGCGGCCGATCTTGAATTCGAGGGGGTCGTAGCCGAACAGCCCGAGGTGCCCCGGACCCGAACCCGGCGTGATCCCGGGCAGCACGGGAATGCTCGACCCGCTCGTGCCCCGGGCCGCCAGCCGATCGAGGTTCGGCGTGGCCGCGGTCTCGAGTTCGGTCCGGCCACCCGGCTCGAGCGGCAGGCCTCCGAGTCCGTCGGCGACGAGCATCACGATTTTCGTTTCCGCCTTCTCGGCGAGTTCGCGGACGAGGTCGAGTTGATTCACGGCGGGGCTCCTTCGGGGGATGGGCGGCGTTTGCCGACGTGCGGCGCGATCGGCTACAGTGCCGCCCTTCTATATCAGTGTGCCTCCCCGCGACAACAGCCGGTCCATCACCATGAGCGTCGTCCGCCCGAAGCCTCCGGAAGATCCCATCCACTACGATCCCGCGGCCGTGTTCGCGACGGGCGCCATCTCGGCGGCCGACGTGGCTTCGCTCGGCCCCCGGCTGGAGCACGCCCGGACCGAAGCGCTCGCCGATCTGGAGCGGTTCACGAGCGGCGCCGGCCGAGGCGGGGAGCCGCTCGACCCGGCCTTCATCGACCTGCCCGACCGCCTGCTCTCGGCGTACCACGCCGACCGGCCGGCGAGCGAACTGTTCGCCATCCTGCAGTCGGCCAGACGGATCCGCGAGGCCGTGGACCGGGTGATCGTGCTGGGCATCGGCGGCTCCTACATGGGAACCAGGGCGCTGTTCGAGGCCTGCTGCCACCCGTTCCACAACGAACTGTCCCGCGGCGAGCGCGGCGGCAGGCCGCGGCTCTCGTTCGAGGGCTTCAACATCGACAACGACTCGGCCCAGGGGCTGCTCGACGTGATCGCCCCCGCCGGCCGGCCGCGGAGCGACGACCTGCTCGATCGCTGGGCGCTCCTCGTCGTGAGCAAGAGCGGCGGCACGCTCGAAACGGCCGCGGCCACGCGGCTCTTCCTCCACGCCCTCGAGGCGGCGGTCGGCGGCGACCGCGACCGGCTCGCCCGGAACGTGGTGCCCATCACCGGCCGGACCGGCCGGCTCGCAGACCTCGCCCGTGCCATCGGCTGCCCCGACGTGTTCGACATCCCGGATGGCGTCGGCGGACGGTTCTCCGTCTTCACGGCCGTCGGACTCCTGCCGGCCGCGATCGTGGGCATCGACGTCGTGCGGTTGCTCGAGGGCGCGGCCGCGATGAACCGCCGGTTCCGCGAGGCGCCGGTCGCCGACAACCCGGTGCTGGAGTTCGTGGGCGTCTCGCATCTCGCGGAGAGCCGGATGGGGGCGACGATCCGCGTCCTCTCGAGCTGGAGCAACCGGCTGGAGGCGGTGGGGCTGTGGTACGACCAACTGCTTTCCGAAAGCCTCGGCAAGGCGGAGCAGGGGGCCACGCCGCTCACGACGGTGACCACCCGCGACCTGCACTCGCGCGGCCAGCAGCACCAGGAGGGGCGGCGGGACAAGCTGATCACGAACCTGCTGGTCTCGGAACCGCGCCGCGATCCGCTCACGCTGCCGCCGCTCGGCGGTTTCGCCGCCAACGAGGACGGGCTGGACGACCTCGTCGGCAGGTCGTGGCCCGACATGCTCGCCGCCGCTGCCGCTGGCACGAACGAGGCCTACGCCCGGGATCGGAGGCCGACGGCCGACATCGTCCTGCCCCGGATCGACGAGCACACCGTCGGACAGCTGCTGCAGATGCTGATGCTCGCCACCGTCGTCGAGGGCCGGCTGGTCGGCACGAACCCCTACGGCCAGCCCGGTGTCGAGGCGTACAAGTCGTTGATGATGAAGCGGCTTCGGCCGTAGTGCTCGCGCGGCCTTCGGAGATGCAATCGTGCCCGTCACGCTCACCTGGACCGGTCACGCAACCTGGCTCATCGACACCGGCGCCGGCACGCTCCTCGTCGATCCCTTCCTCGACGAGTGCCCGACCGCATCGCGGCGCGCCCAGGACGTGACGTGCGACGCGATCCTCCTCACGCACGCCCACTTCGACCACGTCGCCGATGCGGTCGCGATCGCGAACCGGACCGGGGCGACCGTGTTCTGCAATTTCGAGATCGCGCAGTGGCTCGGAAGGCACGGCGTCACGCGGACGCACGCCATGAACATCGGCGGCCGCGTCGCAGTGCCCGGGGGCAGCGCGAAAATGGAGATCGCACACCACTCCTCCAGTTTCGCCGACGGCACCTACGGCGGCAGTCCCTCCGGCTGGCTCCTCGACGTGGGGGGCAGGCGGATCTACGTGGCCGGAGACACATCGGTGTTCCTCGACATGGAACGGATCGGCCGGCCCGATGCCGCCGGCCGTGGCCTCGACGTGGCCGTCCTGCCGATCGGCGATCTGTTCACGATGGGTCCGGACGAGTCCCTCGAGGCCCTGCGGATGCTCGCACCGAAGATCGTGCTGCCGAGCCACTACGGCACGTGGCCGCCGATCGAGCAGGACGCCGCGGCCTGGGCCCGAGCGGTGAACGCCGCCGGGCTCGCCGACGCCCGCGTGCTGCGGCCCGGCGAATCAGTCGTCGTGCCGTGACGGCAGTTCGACGGCGCGCGCGGGGGGGACGCAGACCTCGATCGTGTCGCCGACCACGCGGGTCTGGAAGACGTCCACCCTGAGCTTCGGATTGTCGCACCACGCCCCGTCGGAGAGCCGGAACCGCCACGCGTGCCACGGGCAGGTGACGACGCCGTCGCAGAGCGGGCCCGAGCCGAGCGACGCGCCCATGTGCGGGCACAGGTCGTCGATCGCCGAATACCCGGTCCCGTCGAAGAACACCGCCACGAGCCGGCCGGCCACCTCGAACGTGCGGCCCTCGCCTCGGGGGATCTCGCCCGTCTTCGCCACGGGCACGAATGGAGTCTCGTTCATGCCGTCGGTGTACCATACGGGGCATGGCCGACGCACCACTCGCTTCCCGCCGGCCGATCCGGCTCCTGGTCCTCGACGTGGACGGCACGGTCTGCGACAGCAGCCATCGGGTGCCCGACACCACGGTCGAGGCGATCGACCGAGTCCGGACCGCCGGAATCCGGATCCTCCTTGCGACCGGCCGACGGTACCGCGACACGCTGCCGGTGGCCGCCCGACTGGGAATCGAGGGCCCGATCGTCACGGCGTCCGGGGCGCTCGTCAAGGATTCTCGCGACCACGCCACGCTCACGAGGGCGGCGTTCGATGCCGACGTGCTCGCCGGAACGCTGCGGTCGATCGTGGACCGCGGGCACGAGCCGATCGTCTACACCGACAGCTACGCCGAGGGCTTCGACTTCCACTGTCGGGAACTCCCTTCCCCGGCCGTGGAGCGCCGTGGCGTCCACGAGTACCTCGAGCGCAACCGCGGGCTCGCCTCGATCCGGACCGACCTCGAGCGGTCCCCGCCGCCGGGCGTGTTCGCGGGCTTCGCGATGGGCTCACGCGAGGAGATGCTCGATCTCGAGAAGTCCCTGCACGCCGCGTGGCCCGGATGCCTGTCGCTCCATACCATCCGCAGCCCCCGCTACTTCGACTGGATGTGCGAGTTCGCGCCGGCAGGGGTCACGAAGTGGTCGGGGGTCGATGCCATCGCCACCCGGTTCGGCATCCAGCCTCACGAGATCTGCGCGGTCGGGGACGACGTGAACGACCTGCCGATGATCCGCGGCGCCGGCCTCGGAATCGCGATGGGGAATGCGACGGCCGAGGTCCGTGCCGCGGCCCGGTTGGTCGTCGCCGCACACGATGCCGGCGGCATCGCGGAGGTCGCCGACCTGCTTCTTGCCGGACCTGCCCAGCCTGCGCCGTCCGCCGACTGAACGCGGGTTGAAGCCGCCGGCCGCCTTCCGTATACGTCCCGGTGGCTTCCCGCCGCACGGTGCCGGGGCCGCCGCCCACGGATCGCGACGCCCGTTCGCCGCTCGCATGGACCTCAAGCTCCACCGTCCGCACGGCTGCTGCCACGTCTCCGGACGGACGTTCGTGCCGGGCGAGCCTTTCTATTCGGCGCTCGTGCGGTCGCGGTCCGGCCCCGAGCGAATCGACTGTGCCAGCGAATGCTGGCAGGGGCCACCCGAGCGAACGCTGGCGTGGTGGCGATCGCTCTATCCGTCGTCGCCCGGCGGCCCCGAACTGGCGCCCGTGGACGTGCTGCTCGACCTGCTCGAACAGTTGGAGGCTCAACCGGCCGATGCCGCGCTCCGCTACCTCCTCGCGCTCGAACTGGTCAGGCGCCGCGTGTTGCGGATCGTTGACCAGGGACACGGCACGCCGCCCGCAGCGGCCGCGGACGTGCTCCAGGTCGCCTGCCGGCGGCGCGACGCGGTGTACACGGTGGCCATCGCGCCGCCCGCCGTCGATGGAGCCGGTCCGCTGCAGGACCGGCTCGTGTCGCTGCTCTGGTCGGGAGGTGCCGCATGAGGAGCCGGACCGGGGCCGCGTTCGCTGCGGTGGCGATCGCCGTGGCCGCGAGCGGTGCGAGCTGCCCCCAGGTGCTTCGCGGCTACCAGGTGGGCACGATGCCGCTGCCGCGCACGCTCCCGCCGCAGGCGACGCTCGACCAGGTGATCGCCGGCGTCCATGACAACACGCAGCGGGTGCGCAGCTACATGGCGCCGCAGGCCGTGCTCGCGGCCCGCGGCGTGCCGCGGCTCTCCGCCCAGGTGGCCTGCGAGCCGCCGCGACGGTTCCGCCTCCGGGCGCAGACCTCGGTCACGGGCAGCGAACTCGACATCGGCAGCAACGACGACCTCTTCTGGCTCTGGATTCGCCGCCACCAGCCACCGGTGATGCTCTTCTGCCGCCACGACCGCTACGCCCAGTCGTCGGCCCGACGCCTGCTGCCGCTGCGGTCCGACTGGATGCCGGAACTCCTCGGACTCGTGACGTTCCGTCCCGAGGACCGGCACGAGGGCCCGTTTCAGCTCTCCGACGGCCGGCTCGAGATTCGCAGCCGCATCCCGGCACCCGACGGTGAACTGCTCAAGTCGACGCTGGTCGACGCGACGACCGGGCTGGTCGTGGAGCAGCACGTGTTCACCGCGTCCGGCGAACGATTGGCCAGCGTCCGCACGACGCGGCACCGGGTCGATCCGCCGTCGGGTGCGGCGCTGCCACGGCTCGTCGAGGTGTCGTGGCCGACGTCGGGGGTCGATTTCCAGTTGGAACTGAATTCGATCACCACGAACACGCCATCGGCCGACCCGGGCCAACTCTGGCAGATGCCGGCCTACGAGGGCTACGAACCGGTCGATCTCGCCGATCCGGCGGTCGTCATCGCGGCCCCCGCGGCGGCGCCCTGATCGCGAAGTTTCTGCCGTGCGCGCGACAGGGCTGGGCCGATGGACCCCACGGGCAGCCCGGTGAGCCGGCTGATCTCGCCGTAGCTGCGGGCCTCCAGGTGATGCAGGCGGACGAGCCGGGCCTCGGTCGCGTCCAGCATGCTCAGCAGGGATTCGACCGCCTCGCGGTCTGCCAGGGCGGCCAGGGCGTCGTGCGCATCGACGGGCTGCGGGGCTTCGCTCCCTGAAGTCCTGCCCTGGGCTCGCAGCCGCTCGAGCCCCCGCCACGCGACCCGTCGGCCGATCACGGTGAGATAGGTCGGCAGGCTGGCCCTGCCGGCGAACGAACGCAGCGGCTGGGCGTCGTTCCGCAACAGCTCGAGCAGGATCTCCGCCACGAGGTCGTCGCGGTCGCTCGGGCCGAGGGGGATGCGGCCGTGGGCGGCGGTGCGGTCAACGACGTGGGCGAGCAGGCCCGCGAACCGGCCGACGAATTCATCCCACGCCCCGGGAACGCCGGCCAGGCAGTCACGGACGAGCTGGGCGTGCTGGAGAGCCAGGCCGACCCCCGACGCAGCCGGCGGCCCCATCCCCCCCGCCGCGGTCGAAACGACCGGAGAGACCACCTCGGCTTCGGCCGCGACGTCATCGCTGCGCATGGGTTCCACGCTGTTCGGCACCCTTCGTCGGAAAATCATAGGTGGGTCCGGGGGCGGCCAACAACGCCAGTCCCGCGGACTCACGAATCCGCCGCCAAATGCCGATTTCTGATTCGTTGACAGCCGGTGGCTGCCCACCTAGGATTCGCGCAACTGGCGGTCCGCAGCCCGCCATCCTGAACGAGCCCAAACGCCTTCGAGGAGCCTTCGCAACCATGACCCACGTCGTCGCCGAGCCCTGCTTCGCCTGCAAGTACACCGACTGCGTGGTGGTCTGCCCGGTCGAATGTTTCTACGAGGGCGACAAGATGGTCTACATCCATCCCGACGAGTGCATCGACTGCGAGGCCTGCGTGCCGGAGTGCCCCGTGGAGGCGATCTTCCACGAGGACAACCTGCCGGCCGACTGGAAGGACTTCAAGGCGCTCAACGCCGAGATGGCTCCCCAGCTTCCGGTGATCACGGAAAAGAAGGAACCGCTCTGCTAGGTGGCCGAGGGGCACGGCGGCGTCACCGACGGTCGTTCGCCCGCCAGCATGGCCGCGCACGCCTTCATTTCAGATCGACGAGCCAGTAGGCGTTGTCGACGAAGCTTTTCCAGCTCTGGTATTTCGGATTGCCGAGCTTGATCGAGAGCAGGGGGCTGCGCTTCGGCTTGACAGGCTGCTTGATCATCTGCATCCGGGCTTCCTGGGGCGTGCGGCCGCCCTTCCGCACATTGCAGGCGACGCACGCGCAGACGATGTTTTCCCAGCTCGTCGTGCCACCGCGACTGCGTGGCACGACGTGGTCCAGCGACAGTTCGCTCGTGGGGAAGTGGACGCCGCAGTACTGGCACTGATTGCCGTCGCGGGCGAACACGTTTCGCCGGTTGAATCGCAGGCCCTGCCGCGGCCCCCGGTCGCAGGACACGAGACGGATCACGCGCGGCGCCCGCAACTCGTACCCCACCGCCCGCACCCAATCCTGGTCAGGCGTGCGAAACGAGGCCTGCAACGCCGAAAGTTCGCGCCACGACTCGAATGGATAGGCCGCGTACTGGCCATCCTCGATGTGCACCACTTCGGCAAGTTCGCGAAACAGGAGCGTGATCGCCCGCCGCACGTTCGTGATGTGAACGGCGACGAACGAGCGGTTGAGCACCAGCACGCTCAAATTCAGCGCGCTGCCGATGGCCATTCCGGCCGGCTGGATCGCCGTCGCATTCGCCGTGCTCATGGCTGGGACCACCTTGCCCGACTGCGATTCTTCCTCCGCACAGCCAGAGTCTACTTGCCGCTCAACGCGGCTGCCAACTCCGCCGTCTCCCGCCGATCGTGCCCGCGGCCGATCCCTTGCCTTTCACGACGGTTGCAGGCACACTCGGTGGACGGGCTGCGTGAGTCGCATGCCCGCTTCAGCCCAGCCTCGGAGCCTCTCATGCTGCATTACACCTGCGACCTCTGCAAACGGGCGATCGATCCACACGCAGACGTGCGGCACGTCGTGAAGATGGAGGTGTTCCAGGCCGTCGAGGACGCGGGGGATTCGGGCTGCTGCGGGGAGGACACGGCGACCGAAGAGGCGGATCACCTCGAGGAAATGCAGGATCTGCTCGAGTCGATCGACGACCGTGATCTGGAGCGGGAGGAGATTCTTGGCACGGGCACGCACTCCCTGCGATTCGACCTGTGCGACGCATGCCGGCAGCGGTTCCTCAAAAACCCGCTCGGCGTGAAGACCGGCAAGAAGCTCGACTTCAGCCAAAACTAGACCGTAAGCCTGCAGGGCCATCCATGGCCCCTGCAGGCTTGTGCGGTCGGAGGCAAAGCCAAGGTTTGCCTCGCCCAAGACGAGGCAGGCCCGAAGGGCGGCAATCATCCCCGACGTCGCCCGGGGAAGACGGGCGAAGGTTTTCCGCGCGCCACGCTTCGGCTAGATTCGGGATCTCACCCCAGCACCCGAGGGAGCACGTGCACGCATGGCCGCGAAGACCCTGAAGATTGCCGCGATTCCCGGAGACGGCACCGGGCCTGAGGTCACGGCCGAGGCCATGAAGGTGCTGTCCGCGGTGTCGAAAGTCGAGGGCTTCACGTACGACGTCGAACATCTCGACTGGGGCGGCGACCGCTATCTGAGGACCGGCGAGATCATCCCCGAGGGCGGCCTCGACCTGCTCCGGACGAAGGACGCGATCTTCCTCGGCGCGATCGGTCATCCGCAGGTCGCCCCGGGCATCCTCGAAAAGGGCCTGCTGCTCGACCTCCGGTTCAAGCTCGACCAGTACATCAACCTCCGCCCCGTGAAACTGCTCCCCGGCGTGGAGACCCCGCTGGCCGGCCGCGGCCCCGCCGACATCGACTTCGTCGTCGTGCGGGAGAACACCGAAGACCTGTACTGCGGCGTGGGCGGGTATCTCAAGAAGGGCACGCCCGACGAGGTGGCCGTCCAGCAGGCCGTGTACACGCGAAAGGGCTGCGAGCGGTGCATCCGCTGGGCCTTCGACTTCACGCGGAAGCGCAACAGCCCGAAGAAGACACTCACGCTCGTCGCCAAGACCAACGTCCTCACGTTCGGCCACGACCTGTGGTGGCGGACGTTCCAGGAGGTTGCCAGGGACTACCCCGACGTGAAGACCGACTACAACCACGTCGACGCCTGCTGCATGTGGATGGTGAAGAACCCCGACGCCTACGACGTGATCGTGACCACGAACATGTTCGGAGACATCATCACCGACCTGGGCGGCATCCTGCAGGGGGGCATGGGCGTGGCTGCCGGCGCCAACCTGAATCCCGACCGCGGGGGCGTGAGCATGTTCGAGCCGATGGGGGGCAGCGCGCCCAAGTACACGGGCCAGAACGTGATCAACCCGATCGCTGCGATCAATGCGATGGCGATGCTGCTCGAGCACTCCGGCCACCCGTCCGCCGGCGCCCGCATCGACAAGGCCGTGGCGCACGTCACCGGCACGAAGATGAAGAGCCAGGCCGCCGGCAGGATGGGCCACGGCACGCGCGAAGTCGGCGACCTCGTCGTGGCCGCCCTGTAGGCCGGGCGTCTTCCGGAGGCGTCACACGGCGATGCGGCGGCCTTCGGCCTGGCTCACGGCGGCGGCCTGCACGATCTGCATCGCGCGGAGGGCGTCGTCGAGACCGCTCATCGCCCGCACGAGACTCGTCACCTTGCGATGGAACTGGACCAGCATGTGCTCGCCGACGGGCCGTTCGCTCTCGAGCGACTCCTGGTGGCGGCCCACCCCGTCGAACCACACGAGGCTCGACGGCAGGTCCGTGAAGGCGATGCCCTGCTCGCAGACGACCTGCAGCGCCGGAGGCGGCCGGAAACCCACCGCCTCCTCCCACTGCCGCGGCATGTAGTAGCCGCAGCTGATCTGGGCGAGCGCGCCGTCGCCCGGGCGGCCCGACGCGGAGAAGTCGAGGCTCATCATCTGGTAGTCGTCGGTCTCCGACCCCGGAAGTTCGGCGTGTCGCACCGCCACCACGCTCGTGGGCTCGGTGCCGGCGACGTACCGACACCAGTCCACCAGTTCCATCAGGTCGCGAGCCTCGCTCGCCCGGTCGCGCGGCGGCGGGCTCAGGGGCGTCTGAGACAGCGGCACGCGGCGGTGGCAGAAGAGCATCCGGGGGCGGCCGAGACGGGTCGCGATCAGTTCCTTCAGCCGGAGCGTGGCCGGCGCGAACCGGCGCGGCAGTTCGGCCATGAACGCGATCCCCGACTGCTCGACCCTGGTGCGCAGCAGCCTGGCCTCCTCCGGATCGACCGGGAACGAGATCGCCGAGTAGACAGCCTTGCCGAAATCGCAGGCTGCGAGGATCGGGGCGACCCCGTACCACTGGTCGGAGAGATAGAGCAGGGCGTCGATGTCGTCGCGCGCGGCGAGGGCGCGGTAGCCGTCCACCGGAGCGGTGCCGAGTTCGCCGGCAGCCCGCTGGGCGCGGTGCGACACCTGCTCGCAGATCCCGCGCACCTCGTACCGATCGACGAGCGACCGCAGCGCGGGGAGATACCGCGTCTCCCACTGGGAGCCGAGGCCGACGATGCCGACGCGCAATTTCATGGAGTGTCTCCGTCGGTGACCTGACGCGGTTGCGGCACGCCGGCGGGGACGACGGCACGCTCGGCCGCGAGCATGAAGGCCGTCGCCTTGTCGGAGATGTCCTTGCGGCACCACGCCCCGGGCCAGCGGATTTCCCGCACCGCGGAGTAGGCGAGCAACTTGGCCCGGGCGAGCGAATCACCCACGGCCGTCACGGCGAGCGTCCGTCCGCCGTCGGCGAGCACACCGCCGTCGGCGGCAAACTTCGTGGCGGAGTGAAACACCTCGACCCCCGGGATCGCCGCCGCGGCTTCCAGCCCCCGGATCGGACGCCCCTTGTCGACCGGGCCCGGATAGCCCTCCGACGCCATGACGACCGTCACGCTCGCGCCGGGGCGCCACGCCGGCGGCTCGACGCCGTCGAGCCGCCGTTCGGCGGCGGCGACCAGCAGGTCGAGCAGGCTCGATTCCATGCGCACGAGCAGGGCCTCGCATTCGGGGTCACCGAACCGGGCGTTGAATTCGAGCACCTTCGGCCCGTGGGCGGTGAGCATCAGCCCCGCGTACAGGACGCCCTGGAAGGGCACCTTGGCCCGCCGCATCGCGTGGACCGTGGGCACGAGGATCCTGGCCTCGATGTCGGCGAGCAGGTCGGCGTCGACGAAGGGGGTCGGGCAGTAGGCGCCCATCCCGCCGGTGTTCGGCCCCTGGTCGCCGTCGAACGCCGCCTTGTGGTCCTGGAGCGGCGGAAGCGTGACGATCGTGCGGCCGTCGGTGATCGCCATCACGCTCACCTCCACGCCATCGAGCCGCTCCTCGATCAGGATGCCCCGCGCCGCGGCGGCGAACTGCGGATCGCTGGCGAGCGTCTCGACGGCGGCCAGCGCCGTGTCCCGATCGGCGCACACGAAAACACCCTTGCCGGCGGCCAGGCCGTCGGCCTTGACCACGACCGGCATGTCGTCGCGGGCGTTGAGAAACTCGCGGGCGGCGGCGACCGAGCGGAACTCGCGATACATCGCGGTCGGCACGTCGCCGCGATGCAGGATCTGCTTGCAGAACAGCTTGCTGCCCTCGAGCTGGGCTGCCTTCGCCGTCGGCCCGAAGATCGCGAGGCCGGCGGCCGTGAAGGCATCGACGATCCCCGCGACGAGCGGCGCTTCGGGACCGACCACGGTGAGGTTGATGCCGCGTTCGCGGGCCGTGCGCACGAGGGCCGGAATGTCGTCCGCCGCGACGGCGACATTCTCCCCCACCTGCGCCGTGCCGGCATTTCCAGGCGCGATGAACACCTCGGCGCCGTCACGGGCGAGCTTCCAGGCGAGGGCATGCTCCCGCCCCCCCGCTCCTACGACCAGCACTCGGGGCGACGGCGGCACGAAACAGGCTCCTGCCTGGGAAGAACCAGCGAAACACCAGCCCCGCCCACGGGGCGAACGGGCTGCTGATCCGCGCTCGAAACGCCGGGGCAACCGGCGTGCCTCGACCACGAGGCGGCGGATTGTGTCCGGATTCGCCGCACACAAGCAAGCACGCCGACGCAAGCCGCGGAGATTGCGAAGAGTTCGGCGTTGACACCTCCGCGCCCGCAGATACAGTTTAGAGGAGACATCGTGAAAAAAATCACGAAGTCTTCAAACGCCGGTCGAAACAAAGTTTTTCACCTGCCACACCAAGGATTTTCGAGCGGTTTCCGGATGGTCACGCGGTCTGCAGGCGGAGTCTGCGGAACTGATCGTGGCGGCTCCGGGGCCGCCGAGGTAATCGTGAATGGCTGAACGGAAAAAGATGTCGGTCGCGGAGATTCTGGCGGCCGCGAGGGCTCAAACGGGCGGCGAGCAACCGGCGGCTGAAGCCGCTCCTCAGACAGCGCCCGTGGGATCGGCCGGCGATGCGGGCGGCGGCGAGGTCGCGGCCGAACCCGCCGCACCGGAACCAGCCAAGCCCGCCCCGGCCAAGTCTGCAGCGGCGAAACCGACTGCCGCCGGCGGACGCCCGAGCGTGGCCGACATTCTCGCCCTCGCGCGGGCCAACAAGGCCGGCGGCGCGGCGGCGCCGGCGTCACCCAAGGCAGCCGCCCCCAAACCGGCGGCCAAACCTGCCGAAAAGCCGGCGCCGGCCAAGGCGGCGAAGGCACCTGCGGCCAAGACCGCCGTGGCTCGCGATACGGCGAGCATCCTCGCCGCGGCCCGCGCGGGAGCGAAGCCTGGTCCCGTGAGCAAGGCGGAGGCGCCGCCGCGACCCGCCAGACCCGCCGTCAAGGATGGCGGTGTGGAGCATGCCGCCAAGCCGGCAGCGGCCGTCAAACAACCGCCCGTCCGGCCGGTCAAGCCGGTCGTGAAGAAGGCCGCGGAAGGGGAGGAGGACCGGCGCGGTTTCCTGGAGATCGCGCTCGGCTCGTTCATGGCGATGGGGTTCACGGCACTCTCGGTCACGGGCGGCCTGTTTTCGCTCGGCCTGGCGCGATTCTTCTTCCCCAACGTGCTCGCGGAGCCCCCCAGCCGGTTCAAGGTGGGATTCAAGGAGGGCTTCCCCACCGGCAAGGTGGAGACGAAGTTCGTCGCACAGTACGGCGTCTGGGTGGTGAACAGCGAATTCCAGGGGCAGCAGCAGATCTACGCCCTGAAGACCGTCTGCACGCACCTGGGTTGCACGCCGAACTGGCTCGAGGCGGAGCAGAAGTTCAAGTGCCCGTGCCACGGCAGCGGGTTCTACAAGGACGGCGTGAACTTCGAGGGGCCGGCTCCGCGGCCGCTGGAGCGATACGCCATCCGGATCTCCGACGACGGCCAGGTCGAGATCGACAAGAGCCGCACGTTCCAGGAGGAACTCGGGCAGTGGGCTGATCCCGAGTCGTACGTCACCGTCTAGTCCGCCGTTCGAGGAACCGCACGAGCCATGGCCATCGGCGAAACCATCCGCAACTCCCAGATCTGGAAGAGCATCTTCCGCCATCCGATGCCGCTCGACCGGCGGAATCGGATCGTGGTGATGCTCACCAACTTCTTCCTGCACCTCCACCCGGTGTCGATCAAGAAGCAGGGGATCGCGCTCTCGTTCACGTGGTGCATGGGCGGCGTGACGTTCTTCCTGTTCCTCGTCGAGACCGTGACCGGCGTGCTGTTGATGTTCTATTACCGGCCGACGCTGGAGTGGGCGTACAACGACATCCTCGCGCTGCGCGACGTGACGAGCCTCGGCATCCTGCGAGAACTCCATCGCTGGGGTGCGCATGCGATGGTGATCACGACGTGGCTGCACATGTATCGCGTGTTCCTCACGGGCAGCTACAAGCCGCCGCGTGAATTCAACTGGGTGGTGGGTGTCATCCTGTTGCTGCTGACGCTCCTCCTGTCGTTCACGGGGTATCTGCTCCCCTGGGACCAGCTGGCGATCTGGGCGATCACGGTCGGGTCGAACATGGCCCGGGCCACGCCGATCCTAGGGTACGAGGGGCCCGGCCAGCAGCTCCTCACGATCGGCGGGATCGACATGATCACCGACGCCTCCGACGCCCGTTTCGGCCTCCTCGGGGCCCGGTTCGTGGGCGAGGAGACCCTCAATCGCTTCTACGTGCTCCACTGCATCGCGATCCCGCTCGCGGTGGCGCTGCTTCTGGCCATCCACTTCTGGCGCGTGCGAAAGGACGGCGGCATCAGCGGTCCGCTGTAGGCCCACACCCATGCACTCCAACGGCCTGTTTCTCAAAGACGTCGCGGGCTTTCTCGGCTCCTACTACACCGGTCTGGCCGTGATGAACTCCGTGGCGGCCCTGATCCTGTGGCGCCGGAAGGGGCAGCCCGGCTGGGCGACGGTGTGGGCCGTCTTCGCCGGGATCATGATGGTCCTCGCGAGCCTGGCGCTCTCCGGATCCCAGGCGCTCGTCCCCTCGCTGCCCCAAGCCGCCCGCACGGCGGTCAACGCGCTCTCCGGCCCCGTGCTCTACACCCTCGGCACGACGGCCCTGTTCACGATCCTGTTCGTGTTCCGCAGGTTCTTCGTGCAGCCGATGGTGGCCTGGACGGTCCTGAACGTGGCCCTCGTCCTGATGGGACTCTCGATGGCCGACGAGAACTTCGCGTCGATCGTCATGAAGCCCGACAACGTGCCGATCGTCGGACTCGTGTTCCTGCTCGCGTTCTTCACCTGGGTGGCCACGAAGCAGGCCGTGGTGAACGACGAGCGGATCCGGCAGGGCCTGCCGCCGATGGAGAAGGTGAACGACGAGAAGGTGCTCGTGTGGCCCGACCTCGTCTACACGGAACTGATCTGCATGGTGGCCGTCTCGGCCTTCCTGCTCGTCTGGGCCATCGCGCTGCCGGCCCCGCTCGAGGAGCCGGCATCGAGCGTCAAGACGCCGAATCCGTCGAAGGCGCCGTGGTACTTCCTCGGGCTCCAGGAAATGCTCGTGTACTTCGACCCCTGGTACGCGGGTGTGGTGCTGCCCAGCCTCGTCGTCTTCGGACTGATGGCGATGCCCTACCTCGACTTCAACAAGAAGGGCAACGGCTACTACTCGATCGAGGAGCGCAAGTTCAGCTACCTCGTCTATCAGTTCGGGTTCTTCGAACTGTGGATCACGTTGATCATTCTCGGGACGTTCCTGCGCGGCCCCAATTGGAACTTCTACGGACCGTTCGAGTACTGGACGCCCTACAAGGTGGAGGTGCTCAACAACGTCGATTTGCCGCAGATGTTCTGGGTGAACCTGCTCGACCGTCCGCTGCCGCGGGCGCCGCAGGGCGCGGGCACGCTGGCCCAGGTGGGCTACATCCTGCTGCGTGAGGCTCCGGGCCTCGCGGTGATGGGGGCCTATCTGCTCCTGCTGCCGCCGCTGCTCGCGGTGACCGTGTTCCGCGGCTTCTTCGCCAAGATGGGCTTCATCCGCTACATGATCATGGCGAACCTGATGCTGCTCATGCTGTCGCTGCCGCTCAAGATGATCCTCCGCTGGACGTTGAACCTGAAGTACATCGTGAGCATCCCCGAGTTCTCGCTCAATTTTTAGCGCCGGGCTTCGGCTTCGCTCCCGGCTCGTTCCCTTCACCGACGGAAAAGCCCAACGACCCCGCAACCATGCCCGCAACAGAACAGACCTGGCGCGACCTGAAAATCCTGCACGTCGTCTTCGGCGTGACGGCCCTGCTGCTGCTGCTTGCAACCGTGGCCATGCTGGCCGTGGATCACAACCGGCCCTGGAAGAAGTACCAGCGCGAGTTTCGGGCGTTGGAGACCTGGTCGGCAGCCGCGCGGGTGGACGAGCAGGATTCCCGCAGCTACGAGACGCGTGCGGCGGAACTCGACACAGCGCTCGCCGAGGCGCGCCGGGCCGATCTCGACCCGGCGGTCGTGGCCGACTTCCTGCGGCAGGTGCGGACCGTGCCCGCCGACGCGGAGGCCGCCGACCGGGTGCAGCTCGACGTCGACGGGCTGCGGAACCAGTCCGATCCGGCCGAGCGGCTCGCGCTGCGGGGCGACCTCCTCGAGCGGCTGCGGGACATCGCCAAGCGGGCGAAGTTCCGGGAAGACCTGCTGGCGGGCCAGCTCAAGCTGCGCAAGGCGGAACTCGACAAGAATCGCGCCGACTACGAACTCGCCGTCGCCGACGACGCGTCCGAGGAAAAGCTCGGGCCGCTCCTCGCGTTGGCGGACGCCAAGCGGGCCGAGGTCGCGCAGGCGACGCTGGACAACCAGGCGGCAAACACACACCGCAAGACGCTCGAGTCGCTGCTCCGCCAGCTGACCGCGGGCGAGGACGCGGCCGCGAAGGAACTCGCGGATCATCGACAGAAGCTCGTGCAGCTCAAGAAGACGCTCAAGGACCGCTCTCCGAATGCGGGCAAGGCCGTCCTCGAACTGCCGGTGCTCGACGCCTTCAACGGCCCCCTGCGGGTGGACCAGATCTGGCTCCCGCAGCTCACGCTCAACAACAATTTCCGCGACGTCGCCCGGTTCGACCGCTGCACGACCTGCCACAAGGGCATGGACAAGTCGCTGCCCGGGCAGCCCACGGAGCCCGCCTACTGTGAGCGCGAGGCGATCCATGTCGCGCTCCCGACACCGGCCGCGGCCGTCGGTACGCCGTCGGGCGACGCCAACGACCAGTTGGAGCAGGCGTACGGGATCCGGCTCGCGCCGCGCGGCTTGTTCCGGTCGGACGATCCCACGATCAGCGTCGTGCTGCCACAGTCTCCGGCGGCTGCAGCGGGCCTGCTGCCCGGTGACGTGATCACGGCGGTCGGTGGCGGAAAGACGCTGGCCCGCGGCGTGGCCGTGTCGGCCCTGCTCGAGACTCCCGCCTGGGGCGCTCCGCTCGACCTGACCATCCAGCGCGGCGTGCCGCAGCCCTACTCGACGCATCCCCGGCTCGACCTGTTCGTCGGCTCGACCAGCCCGCATCCGATGCAGACGTTCGGCTGCACGGTCTGCCACCAGGGGCAGGGCAGCGCCACGAGTTTCAAGTGGGCGTCGCACACCCCCAATACGCCGAAGCAGGGGCACGAGTGGCATGACGAGCACGGATGGTTCAACAACCACCACTGGATTTTCCCGATGCTCCCCGAGCGGTTCGAGGAGTCGAGCTGCCTGAAGTGCCACCACCAGGTGGTCGATCTGGAGCCGAGCGAGAAGTTCCCCGAGCCTCCCGCTCCCAAGCTCGTCGAGGGCTACCATCTCATTCGCCAGTACGGCTGCTACGGCTGCCACGAGATCAATGGCTACGCCGGCCCCGACAAGCGGATCGGCCCCGACATGCGTCTCGCCCCCAACTACCACGAAGTGGCCGAGTGGCTCGCCACCGACCCCGGTCTCGCGGCGCTCGGCCCGACGGTCGGCCGCTGGGTCGAGGAGGTGCGTTCGAGCCCCGACGGCACTCAAGCCCGCGACCGTCTCCGCGACGCGATCGAACGCGATGCCATGGCCGGTGCCGACGCGAAGCTCTCGAAGCGGTCGCACGAGCTGTCAACGCTGCTCAAGGAGCCGGAAACCCCCGGCACGCTGCCGAAGGTCGGACCGAGTCTGCGGCACGTGGCGAGCAAGGTGGGTTTCGACTGGCTCTACGCGTGGCTGCGGAATCCGCAGGACTTCCGCCCCTCGACGAAGATGCCGCGGTTCTTCGGCCTCTGGGAGCACCTCTCGGGCAAGGGCCTCGAGGAATCGCAGCGGTACGAGCCGATCGAGATCCGCTCGATGATCAACTACCTCGTCGGCGCCAGTGCGCCGTTCGAGTACGTCAGGCCCTACGAAGGCATCACCGCGAAGCCCGATGTCGGGCGCGGAAAGAAGGTGGTGCAGGTCCGGGGCTGCCTGGCGTGCCATCAGCACGCCGACTTCCCCGAGGCCACGAGCACGCACGGGCCGAACCTCTCCCGGATCGGCGCCAAGGTGATGTCCCACCCGAACGGCCAGGCCTGGCTCTACAGCTGGCTCCGTGAGCCGTCGCGCTACCATCCCAAGACGATCATGCCGAACGTGCTGCTCGAGCCCGTGACGCTCGCCGACGGCACCGTGAGCGACCCCGCCCTGGACGCCGTCGCCTACCTTCTGACCTCCACCGAGAACTGGACCCCGGCCGGCGTGCCCGCGGCCGGTTCGCTCACGCCCGACGAGCGGAAGGCGACCGAGGAACTCGCGCTGATGTACCTGAAGGACCGGTTCACGGCCGTCAAGGCCGCGGACGTCCTGTCGAACGGACTGGCTCCCGATCAGGCGAACATCCAGGGTGACGAGCGGATGCTGCTCGGCATGACGCCCGCCACGAAGGACGCCGTGCTGCTGAACTACGTCGGCAAGAAGACGCTCGCCAAGCTCGCCTGCTACTCCTGCCACGACATCCCGGGCTTCGAGGACGGCAAGGCGGCGGGGGCGGCGCTTGCCGACTGGGGTCGGAAGGAGCCCTCGAAGATCGCCTTCGAGCAGGCGTCACACTTCGTGATGCACCAGCTCGAGCACGGCCACGGCCATGGCCACGCGTCGGTCGCCCATCCGGCCGAGGCGGGTGGCGGTGATGCCGCCCGCGACAAGGGCCCCGTGGACGAGCCCCTTGCCCCCGACCTCGCCTATGAGGCGAAGTCGAAGGGCCACATCACGCCGGAATCGCTCGATCCGGACACCGGCTTCTTCGTCGAGAAGCTCCTCGCCCACGAGCGCGAGGGTTTCCTCTGGCAGAAGCTGCGCCAGCCCCGCAGCTACGACTACAAGAAGGCCGAGAACAAGACCTACAACGAGCGCTACCGGATGCCGCAGTTCCCCTTCGACGCGAAGCAGCGGGAGGCGGTCATGACGTTCGTGCTGGGGCTCGTGGCCGAGCCTCCGGCGCCCCAGTTCGTCCACAAGCCCTCGCCGCGCGAGGAGGCCCGGCTCAAGGGCCTCGTGGTGGCGGAGCAGTACAACTGCGGCGGCTGCCACACCCTGCGGATGGACCGCTGGGACCTCCGCTACAAGCCCGAGTCCCTCGGCGAGGGCCAGGAAGTCGCCGACTACCCCTTCCTGTCGCCGCACTTTGCGCCGGCCGAGGTCGCGAAGTCGCTCGTCACAGACAGACAGGGACGGCGGCACGCGACGCTCGTGGGTATGCCGGTGCTCGACCCCGAGACGGGCAAGCCCCAGCTCGTGGACGAGGACGGCGTGCCGGTCGAGGACGGCGACACGGAGGCGGTGCCCCATCGCCCGGTCATGCTCTGGCACGACGCCTTGGTGGACGGCGAACCGCGTCCGGTGGGCGGCCCCAACGTGATGGTGCCGGAGGATGCGATCCGCGCCGGCCGGCACTTCCCTGCACAGGGCGGCGATCTGGCCCGGCTGCTGTTCCCGGTCGTGATCGCCGATGAGAAGCAGATCAACCCGAACGTGAAGCCTGACGACGCCTGGGGCTGGCTGCCCCCGCCGCTCGTGGGCGAGGGACGCAAGGTGCAGTCGGGCTGGCTCCACAAGTTCCTGCTCAACCCGCACACGATCCGCCCGCCCGCCGTGCTGCGGATGCCGAAGTTCAACTGGTCGGCCGCGCAGGCGGCGAGCATGGTCAACTACTTCGCAGCGGTGGACGGGGCGGAGTATCCCTACGTGTACGACCCGCGGCTCGACGAGAGTTCGGTCGCCGAGACGGAGCGGGCCCGACCGGGCCACCTCGTGGGCGCGCTCAAGATCGTGACGAACAACAACTACTGCGTGAAGTGCCATCTGGTGGGCGACTACGCACCACCGGGCAACCCGAAGGCGCTCGCGCCCCAGCTGGAGCGGGTGCACGAGCGGCTCCGGCCCGACTATGTCCACAACTGGATCGCGAACCCCAAGCGGTTCCTGCCCTACACGGGCATGCCGGTGAACATCCCGTTCGACAAGCCGGTCAGCCAGGATCTCTACGCCGGCACGAGCGAGGAGCAGGTGGACGCCCTGACCGACCTCCTCATGCACTTCGACACGTTCGCCAAGCGGAATCTGTCGCTCGACGCCTACCTGCGGCAACAGCCGCCGCAGCCCGGCCCGGCGGCCCGGACGGCACCGGTCACACCGGTGCGGCCGGAGGCCGCGACGCCTCCCGTGCCGACGCCTCCCCGAGCGACGACGGACTCCCGCCGCCCGCCGGTTGCCCTACGATAGAAGCAGTGCCTCCCGACATGCTCCCGACCTGAATCGCCCCAGTGTCACCGAACCGGAGATCCTTCATGACCCGCCCTGCGTTCCCCGTGGCCGTCATCTGCCTGGCGCTTTGCAACGTGGCCTCCGCCGACGAGTGGGGCACGATCAAGGGGCGGTTCGTATTCGGGGGCGAGGTCCCGGCGTCTTCCGAGCTCAAGGCGGACAAGGACGTGGAGGTGTGCGGGAAGCACAAGCTCGTCGCCGAGGAACTCGTCGTGGGCGCGAACAAGGGCGTCGCGAACGTCGTCGTGTTCGTCCGCGACAAGTCCGTGAAGGTGCATCCGGACCTGAACGCCGCCAAAGGCGAAAAGGTCGTGCTGGACAACAAGAACTGCCGGTTCGAGCCGCACGTCGCGGTCGTGCAGACCGGGCAGCCGCTGGTGCTGAGGAATTCCGACACCGTCGGCCACAACAGCAACGTGGCGACGATCAAGAACTCGCCCTCCAACAGCCTGATTCCCGCCGGCCAGGAGACGCCCATCACGTTCTCGAGCGAGGAGGCCATTCCGGCGCAGGTCACCTGCAACATCCACCCGTGGATGAAGGCCTGGCTCGTGGTGCGCCCGAACCCCTACGCGGCGGTCTCGAAGGAGGACGGATCGTTCGAGATCAGGAACGTGCCCGCCGGCGGCGAACTCGAACTGCAGCTGTGGCATGAGAAGGCCGGCTACATCGGCGAACTGACGGTCGGCGGCAAGCCGGAAAAAATCGCCAAGGGTCGCAAGAAGATGAAGGTGGCGTCCGGTGACAACGATCTCGGAGAGATGACGCTCGATGCGAGTCTGTTCAAGAAGTAGTGCTTCAGTCATCCACGCGGTGTGCGCCGTCGTAACGGCCTGCCTCGTCGGCGGCTGCACGGCCGAGAGGGTCGTCACGCCCGGTGCCGACACCGAGGCGGCGACGAAACTCCGTGCCACGCTCGTGTCCGCCTCGACCGGCTCCACCGAAGCCGCCGCGACGGCCACGGGAACGGGGTGGGGCACGCTCAAGGGGCGGTTTCTGTTCGCGGGCTCGCCGGGCAGCGCCAAGCCGCTCGTCGCCGACAAGGACACCGAAGTCTGCTCCAAGGGCGGCATGAAACTGCTCGACCGATCCCTGCTCGTCGATCCTTCCTCGAAAGGGCTCGCCAACGTCGTGGTCTTCGCCCGCAAGACCAGCCGCGTGAAGGATGCCGTCCCGACGGTCCCCGTGATCTTCGACCAGAAGCAGTGCGAGTTTCTCTCGCCCGTCTTCGCCGCCCGGGTCGGACAGCCGATCGACGTCAAGAACAGCGACCCGATCGGCCACAACACGAACATCGCGGGATCCGACTTCAACCAGTTGATCCCCGCCGGCGGCGCGACGACCTACGCGCCCAAGGCGGAGACGGGCATGCCGACGATGGTGACCTGCAACGTCCATCCCTGGATGAAGGCCTACATGGTGTTCCGCAAGGACGGCTACGTGGCCGTTTCGGCCGCGGACGGTTCGTTCACGATCGCCGACCTGCCGGCGGGCGAGCCGCTCGAGTTCCAGGTCTGGCACGAGCGATCGACCGGCCCGAACGGCGCCCTCGGCATCGACAAGCCCGACCTCAAGTGGACCCCGAAGGGCCGCTTCCAGATCACGCTCCAACCGGACGAAGTCAGGGACATCGGCACGCTCGAGGTGCCGGCGTCCGCCATCGGCTCCTGATCCCTCCACTCCCATGACTCCCGTGAACAACCACAGCCGTCCCGTCGTCGCGATCGCCGTCGTCGCCGCATGCCTCGCCTTCGCCACCGGTTGCGGACGGACGCCGCCGGCATACTTCCGGCCGAACATGGTCGAGGCGACCAAGCAGCGGCTCACGCCCGACCAGGAGAAGCAGGTGTCCACCGTGCTCCTGGCGATGTTCGGCACGCCGGATGAGCCGGTCTGCCTCCCCGAGACGGGCCTCGACGAGGCGAAACTGCGGCTCGCGGCCGGTCCGGTCCGCAGCGACATCGTGGGGCGGAAGAACGGCCTCTACCGTGAGCATTGTGCCCACTGCCACGGCGTGACCGGAGACGCCCTCGGCCCCACGGCCGCCTTTCTCAACCCCTATCCACGTGACTACCGACCGGGTGTGTTCAAGTTCAAGAGCACGGAGCGGGCCGACAAGCCGACGCGCGCCGATCTCGTGCGGCTCCTGCACAACGGCGTTCCGGGCTCGTCGATGCCGTCGTTCGCCCTGCTGCCGCCGGCACAGGTCGATGCCCTCGTGGAGTATGTGAAGTACCTGAGCATGCGCGGGGAGACCGAACTCGCCCTGATGCGTGCCTTCTTCGAACTCGACGACGACGCCGGTGGCAAGCTTCCGGAGACACGGGAGTTCCTCGTGGACGAGACGCTCGTGCCCGTGGCGGAGAAGTGGAAGGCGGCCGCCGATGCCCAGATCCAGGTGCCGCCGATGCCCGCCGACATCGACCTCGTCGCCTCGATCGCGAAGGGCAAGGAGCTCTTTCACGGCGACAAGGCCAACTGCGTGAAGTGCCACGGCGTGACCGGCCTCGGCGACGGCCAGGCGAACGACTACGACGACTGGAACAAGGCCATCGTCGAGGTCCGCAAGGAACTCTCGAGTTCGGCCGAGCAGGCTCGCGGGGCGTCGACGTCGGGCATGAGTCCCGACGAACTCGCCGAGCACCGCGCCCAACTCGCCTGGCTCGACAAGTTCGGCAGGGTGCTCGAGGGAGACGCGCTCGAACCGCGCACGATTCCCCCGCGGAACCTGCGGCACGGCATCTACCGCGGTGGCCGGCGGCCGCTCGACCTCTACTATCGCATCCACGCCGGCATCAACGGCGCCCCGATGCCCGCGGCCAAGGGCACGGTCCCTCCCGAGGACATCTGGCATATCGTGAACTACATCCGTTCCCTGCCCTACGAACTCGACGGTGAACTCGGCGCCGACAAGCCGATGCTCGCCCGCGACCGGTTCTGACCCCGTGGAGCACGTCCCGTGAACCGCCTGACCGGAATCTTCTGGAGCCTCCTGTTTCTCGCCGTGCCCGTGCTGGGTGTGGCGACGTTCGCCGTCGCTCCCGCGCTCGACGTCTGGCTGCCCAAGGACGTCTCGACCCACGGGGCCGCGATCGACGGCCTGTTCTACTTCATCCTGGCGCTGACCGGCGTCGTGTTCGTCGCCACGGAAGTCATGCTCTTCTGGTTCCTGTGGAAGTACGACGCCGCCAAGGCGGCCGGGCCGGCCACCTACATCCACGGCAGCCACACGCTGGAAGTGGTCTGGACCATCATCCCGGCAGCCACGCTCCTGTTCCTCGCGATCTACCAGATGAACACCTGGGCGGACGTGAAGATGCGGCGGCCCTCGATGGCGCCATCGGTCGAGGTCGTGGCCCGGCAGTTCGAATGGCGGCTGCGGTACCCCGGCCGCGACGGCACGCTCGGGACGGGTGACGACCTGTTCCTGGTCAACGACCTGCACGTGCCGGTTGACGAGGACTTCCTCGTCCAACTGAAGAGCATGGACGTCCTGCACAGCTTTTTCCTGCCGAACCTGCGGATCAAGCAGGACGCCGTCCCCGGCATGAAGATTCCCGTCTGGTTCAAGGCCAAGGAAACCGGCCAGTTCGACATCGTGTGCGCGGAACTCTGCGGCTGGGGTCACTACAAGATGAAGGGGCGGGTGACCGTCGAGTCACGCGAGAACTTCGATCGCTGGCTGGAAGCGCAGTACGCCCGTCAGGAAGCCACGCAGCCCGAGGCCGATCCGTCCACCGCCGTCGCCCGCACCGAGTAGTTCAGGAGGCATCCATGAGCATCGCGACTTCCCCATCCACCGTGCACCACGAGTCGGCGGCTCCCGCCCCTCACCCGGCGGGCTTCCTCTCGACCTACGTGTTCTCCAAGGATCACAAGGTCATCGGGCTGCAGTTCCTGTTCTCCACGCTCGTCTGGTTCCTGATCGGCGGCCTGCTCGCCCTGGCCGTGCGGTGGCAGATCGCCTGGCCGTGGTCCGACGTGCCGGTGCTCGGCAAGCTTTTCGCCCAGGAGGGCGGGCAGATGGCGCCCGAGTTCTACACGATGCTGTTCACGATGCACGCCACCGTGATGATCTTCCTGGTCATCATCCCGATCCTGGCGGGGGCGTTCGGCAACTTCCTCATCCCGCTCATGATCGGAGCGGACGACATGGCGTTCCCCACGCTCAACATGCTCTCGTACTGGTTCATGTGGCCCGCCTTCATCGCCTTCGGCGCGAGTTTCTTCGTCGAGGGCGGGGCGGCGTCGAGCGGGTGGACGAGCTATCCGACGCTGTCCACCAACGTCGCGTCGTCGCCCGGCTCCGGCTGGGGGCAGACGCTGTGGCTGATCGGCCTGACGATGGTCGGCGTGTCGTCGATGCTCGGCAGCGTCAACTACATGACGACGATCATCCTCATGCGGGCCCCCGGCATGACGATGTTCCGACTCCCGATGACGATCTGGGCGATGTTCATCACGGCCGTGCTGCAGGCCTTCGCCCTTCCGGTGCTGACGGCGGCCGGCTTCATGCAGCTGGCCGACCGGACGCTCGGCACCGGGTTCTTTTCCCCCGAGGGGAACATCGTCAACAACTGGATGCAGGCGACCGGTGGCGGCCAGCCGCTCCTGTGGCAGCACCTGTTCTGGTTCTACAGCCACCCGGCCGTCTATATCATGATCCTGCCCGCGATGGGCATGGTGAGCGACATCCTCACGACGTTCGCCCGCAAGCCCCTGTTCGGCTACCGCCCGATGGTCTACTCCATCGCCGGGATCGCGGGGCTCGGCTTCATCGTCTGGGGCCACCACATGTTCATCTCCGGCATGAATCCCGCGCTGGGCATCACGTTCATGGTGTCCACGATGATGATCGCCCTGCCGAGCGCCGTGAAGACGTTCAACTGGCTGGGCACGATCTGGGGCGGCCGCATCCAGTTCACGACCGCGATGCTGTTCGCCCTCTCCTTCGTGTCGATGTTCATCATCGGCGGCCTGTCGGGCATCTTCATGGCCGCCACGCCGGTGGACATCTTCATCCACGACACGTACTTCATCGTCGCCCACTTCCACTACGTCCTGTTCGCGGGCACGGCGATGGGCGTGTTCGCCGGGATCTACTACTGGTTTCCCAAGATGTTCGGCCGCACCATGAACGAGTTCTGGGGCAAGGTGCACTTCTTCCTCACGTTCCTGTTCATGAACGGCACGTTCTTCACGATGCACATCCTCGGAGCGGTGGGGTTCCCGCGACGCCTCGCCGACGCGTACCACTACGAGACGTTCCACCACCTCCAGCCCCTGAACGCGTTCATGACGTGGTGCGCCATCGGGATGGTGGCCACGCAGATCATCTTCGCGGCGAACTTCTTCTGGAGCATGTTCTTCGGGCCCGTCGCGGGGCGCAACCCGTGGCACTCGAACACGCTCGAGTGGACCGCCCCGAGCCCCCCGGGCCACGGCAACTTCGACTTCCAGCCCGTCGTGCACCGGGGCCCCTACGAGTACTCGGTGCCGGGCGTGGAGAAGGATCATCTCATGCAGACCGACCCCCCCAACGCGGCAGCCGCTGCCCTGGCGGCGGCGCATTGAGCGTGGATGCATGACGGCTGCAGGCTTCAACTGGACGTTTCCAATCGCCTGTCTGCTCGTGGGCGTGACCGCGGTGCTGCTCTGTTTCGGTGCCCTGGTCACCACCTACGACGCGGCGATGGCCGTGCCCGACTGGCCTGCCACCTACGGGCACAACATGTTCCTGTTTCCCTTCGCGGAGTGGTTCTACGGCCCGTGGGACCTGTTTCTGGAGCACGGCCACCGGCTCCTCGGCGCCACCGTCGGCCTGATCACGCTCGTGCTCGCGGCGGTCGTCTGGCTCCGCGAGCGCAACCCCACGGTGCGGTCGCTCGTCGTGGCCGCGGTCCTGCTCGTGATCCTGCAGGGAGCACTGGGCGGGGCCCGCGTCCTGCTGGATGACAGGACGGTCGCGAAGATCCACGCCTGCACGGGACCGCTGTTCTTCGCCGTGAGCGTGGCGATCGCGGCGCTCACGGGTCGCGGCGACCGGTCGCCGGCCGCATCCGGTCCCCTCGCACTCCGCGTGACGATGGCGCTCGTGGCAGCCGCCTACGTGCAACTCGTCGCCGGCGCGCAACTGCGTCACCTCGACGCGGCGTCGATCACGCCGCCCATGTTCCGCTGGCTGGTGGCGTTTCACATCCTCGGGGCCGTCGCGGTGGCCGGGCTGGCGTGGGTGGCCGTGCCGTTGTGCCGGATGCAAGGCTCGCCGGCCGCCGCCCGCTGGGCGACGGCGATCGCCGCGCTCGTCGGATGCCAGCTGCTGCTTGGTCTGGGCGCGTGGTTCGTCTCGTGGGGCGTTCCGTCAGGAGTGCTGCCGGCGACATGGCTGCCGGCCGAACCGATCGCCGCGCGCAGCCCGCGCGGCGCCCTCGTCGTCACCGGACACGTCGTGCTCGGCATGCTGATCCTGGGCGGGTCCGTCGCTCTGGCGATCGCCGCCGGACTGTTCCGCGGGACGCGCGCGAGGGCCGTCGCATGAGCAACGCCACGCCGCTGTCGATCGCGGAGCCCACGGCGCTCGTGCAGCGCGCCGGCGCCGGGGCCGAAATCGCTCGGCTGCGGGCCGGGATCGGTGCTGCCGTGGGCGACCTGTCCCGGCTGACGCGACCGCGGATCGCGCTCATGGTCCTCGCCACGGTCGTCTCCGCCTTCTGGCTCACCGGCGGCGATCGCTCCGGCCACGTCCACCTTCTCGGCCTGCTCGCCGGCACCGCGATCGTCGCCGCCAGTTCGAGCATCGCCAACCAGATCCTCGAGCGCGACACCGACCGGCTCATGCCGAGGACGTCGCGGCGGCCGGTGGCGGCCGGCCGGCTCTCGGTGCCCGCCGGGTGGGTCATCACGACGGCCTCGGCCGTGACGGGCCTCGCTCTCACGACCCTGTCGGGCGGATGGCTGGCGGCGACGGCCGCCGCCGCGACGTGGCTGCTCTACGTCGTCGTCTACACGCCCCTCAAGAAACGGACCCCGCTCAACACCGCCGTCGGCGCGGTGGCCGGAGCCCTGCCGGTGGCCATCGGCTGGCTCGCGGCCGACGGCCCCGCGAGGCTCGCCGCCGGCGACGCAGCGGGCGGCCTGACGGCCGCCGCGCTGGCGACCGTCCTCTATCTCTGGCAATTCCCCCACTTCATGGCGATCGCCTGGCTCTACCGGAGCCAGTACGCGGCCGCAGGGCTGCGGATGCTGACCGTGGACGACCCCAGTGGCCTGCGGGCGGCGGGCCAGTCGCTCGCGGCCGCCCTGGCGATGATCCCCGTGAGCCTCGTGCTGGCGGTGCCTTCCGGCAGCGTGCGGCTGTTTCTCGCTGCGGCCGTGGCCGCCCTGGTGTATTGTGGTGCGGCGGTCGGGTTCGCCATCCGGCGGGACGACACCTCCGCCCGCCGCCTCCTGCTCGTTTCGCTCGGATCCCTGCTGGCCCTGCTCACCGCCGCGGTGCTCTTCGGCCAGCCCCGTTGACCCCTCATCCCGCACGCCTCCCTCACCCGATCCCGACCAGCCCTGCCATGCACGCCTCCGCCATCTCGATCCCGCACGACCACGACGACCACGGCCACCACGGGGGCGATCACGGCCACCACGGCCACGTGACGCTCCAGTACCAGCCCGGCCTGCCGCTCTCGAAGGGCAAGCTCATCATGTGGCTGTTCCTCTCGACGGAGATCATGTTCTTCGCGGCGTTGCTCGGCAGCTACGTCGTGCTGCGGTTCGGTGCGGCGGTGTGGCCGAAGCCGCACCACGTCCATCTCTCGGAACCGATCGGTGCGTTCAACACGTTCGTCCTCATCTGCTCGAGCGTCACGATCGTCCTGGCGCTCGAGGCCGCTCGCGCCAACAAGACCGGGCTCGCCAAGACCTGGATGGTGCTCACGCTCGCGCTCGGCACGCTGTTCCTCGGCGTGAAGGCCTACGAATACCAGGCCAAGTTCGCCCACGGCATCTATCCCTGGTCGCCGCGGAGCCGGGTCTTCGAGAAGCCAGACCTGTACTACGGCTCGGCGGTTCGCGCCCGGCTGGGCGAGCCCGCGATGATCGATCGGCTGAAGGAACTGGACGACACCCCCGAAGACAAGTTGTCGGCGGAGGAGGTCGCGGCGCGGCGGCGGCTGAAGCAGGTGCGGGCCATGGTGGTCAGCCCCGACCAGCAGCCCTTCGACCTCGCCGTCGTGGCCGATCAGGTGATGCCGCTGCCGGCGGACGGCGCGGGGGCCCACGGCGGCCATGGCCCGCACGGGCTCAACGACACGTTCCCCTGGCTCAAGCTCCCGGCCGTGATCCCCGGGGGGAACATGTGGGCGAGCACGTACTTCCTGCTCACCGGTTTCCACGCGATCCACGTGCTCGTCGGCCTGATCGTGTTCGCGATCCTGCTGCTCTACAGGCTCGGCCCGAAGCGGGCGGGCATGATCGAGAACGCCGGGCTGTACTGGCACTTCGTCGATCTCGTGTGGATCTTCCTGTTTCCGCTCCTCTACCTGTTCTGAACCCACCCGCACCGTCCGGGGAACCCCCATGACCGACCACGCCCACGATCCCCATGGCCCCGTCACGCGGGCCGGTGAAACCGCCGACGAAACGCTGGAGCACGCGGCCCACGCCCACGCCGGCGACCACGGCCACGGGGGCATCGGCAAGTATCTGCTCGTGTTCGCGGCGCTCTGCGGCCTGACGACGATGTCGTTCCTCACCTACTCGTCCGTCTGGCCGTGGCGCGACCAGCCGCACGTCGGCTGGGCGTTCATGATGGCGGTTTCCTGCACGAAGGCGATGCTGGTCGTGCTGTTCTTCATGCACGTCCTGTGGGAGGCCAACTGGAAGTACGTGCTCACGATTCCGGCCGCGATGATGGCGGTGTTCCTCGCGATCATGCTCGTGCCCGACATCGGCCTGCGGAACCGCATGGTCGCGCAGGAGCGGGCGCTCCACATGGCCCGTCCGTCGGATGTGCGGCTCCTCCAGCAGGCTGGCGAATCAAAGCTGCTCTCGGATCAGGCGCACTAGTGGTGTCGCGCCGGCTCGGGGACGGCAAACGTCTCGTCGCGGAGAAACTTCCTCGCTCGACCGCCAGAGGCGCTTCCTTCCGGCTGCGGCTCGAAAGTTCCTCATGCTCCTCGAGCGTTCGCCGATCCCCTCGCCTCGTCCTCCGGTAGTTGCCATGCCGACGCCCCATGGAGCCACCTTCGTCCGACCGATTGGCATCATGATTCTGTGCCTGTTTGGCTGCTCGAAGCCGGCGGAGCGGGCGATCGACCGGCCGCTCGCCGAGAAGCCGGCCGCGCCGCAGCCGATCGTCGCGAAGGTCGAGCCGGGGGCGCCGGCGGCTCCGTTCACGCTCACCGACCAGCGAGGCGAGCCGTTCGACTCGGCGAGCCTGAAGGGCAGGGTCTGGCTCGGCAGCATCTTCTTCGCGAACTGCCCCGGCCCCTGCTTCCGCGAGAACCAGGCGATCGCCGACATCCTGCGGGAGATCGACGACCCCGACCTCGTCGCCGTGAGCCTGACCTGCGACCCCGACAACGACACGCCCGACGTGCTGCGTCGCTACGCCGACCGGTTCGCGGCCGATCCGGCCCGCTGGAAGTTCCTCACCGGCGACATGGGCGTGATCACGAAGGTGGCCAACGAGACGTTCTTCCTGCCGGCGGAAGTGGGCGTGCACTCCGAGCGTGGCGTCGTGTTCGATCGCGAGGGCCGACTGCGCGGAGGCTACCATCTCCTGCAGCCTGACCGGGTCGAACTGCTCAAGAAATTGATTCGTGACGTGCTTGCGGAGGCGAAGCCATGAGCGGCCTGTTGGCGGTGCACCCCCTGGCCACGACGAATGCCGTCCTCAACGCGGTCTCCACGCTGCTCCTCGTCGCCGGTTGGATCGCGATCGCCCGCGGCAACTGGAGGGTGCACCGCGCCGCGATGATCGCCGCCTTCGCCGTATCGGCGGTCTTTCTCGCCTGCTACCTGACCTATCACTACCTCGTGGGCCACGTGCCGTTTCACGGCCAGGGCCACGTGCGCACGCTGTACTTCACGATCCTCGTGACGCACATCGTGCTCGCGGTGTTCGTGCCGATCCTGGCGTTGCGGATGTTCTTCCTCGCCTCGAAGGGCCGCTGGGAGGCACATCGCCGCCTCGGGAAGATCACGATGCCGATCTGGCTCTACGTGTCCGTCACCGGTGTCGTGATCTACGCCATGCTCTACCACCTCTTCCCCGCGGCCGGCCCCGCGCTGGCGGGCGGCCTATAATGCAGGCATGAAGACACGCTTCCCGGCCGTGTTGGTGCTCGTCGTGGCCGCCGTGCTGGCGACCGACGCGTTCGGCTGCCCGACGTGCAAGGACGCTGTCGCCGGGACCGATCCCGAGGGGATGAATCTGGCCCGCGGCTACTTCTACAGCATCCTCATCATGCTCGCGATGCCGTTCACGCTCGTCGGATCGTTCGGCGTCTACGTCTGGCGCGAGATGCGGCGGCAGCAGCGGGAACAGGCCCCCGGCGGCGAGTCGGAACCGATGCACGTCGCGCGGAGCGCGCCGGAGCCGTGACCCCGCCGCCGCCCCGCAACTACCTGGCGGGAGACGAGCGCCGGCGGCTGTTCTGGCGGTTCATGCCCCCCGCGGTGCTGCTCTTCCTTGCGCTCGGATGGATCGAACGCCGCTGGCTCGGGCCGGTCGTCGTGCCCGCCGCTCCCCAGGTGGATACACGTCTCAAGGACGCGCACCTCGAGCGAACCGTCCACGACGCGGTCGTGATCGAGGCCGAACCGGCGCCGTTCGTGGCCGCGCCGCAGGACGTGGGGGCGTCGGCCAGCAGCCTGGCGCGGGTCCGCGACGACACCGTCTTCCGCTCCGACGACGAGGATGCGTGGTTCCAGATCTGGATGACGCTCCGGTCCGGCGACGCGGCCTCGTTGCGACGAGCGGCCGCCCCACAGGTGAGCTTCATCGAACTCTTCAGTCAGCCGCGGAGCTTCCGCGGCCGGCTGGTCCGGTTCGCCGGCACCGTTCACCGCCTGCAGCGGGTGGAGGCGCCCGCCAACGACTACGACATCGGGGGCTACTGGCAGGCGTGGGTCGAACCCGCCGACGGCCCCGCCTCTCCGATCGTCGTCTACTTTCTCCGACTGCCCGAGGGGATGCCGTCGGGAATGCGGGTCCGGGAGCCGGTCGAGGTCGTGGGGTATTTCTTCAAACGCTGGGCGTACGAGGCGCAGGATACGATCCGGACGGCACCGCTCGTGATGGCCCTCGAGCCGGAATGGCGGCCGTTGAAGCCGCCGCCCCCGGGCGGCACGACCTTCACGGGCTACGCACTCGCCGCGATGGCCGGAGTCATCGCCGCCACGCTGCTCGCCATGCGCCTGGCGGCCCGGCGGCCGTTGCCAAGCCTGCAGTCGCCGCCCGAGAATCTCTCCGCGGCGCTCGCCGACGCGGAGATCCTGTCGCCCGCGCAGGCGCTCGGCCGGCTCGCCGCGGCGGAGAAGGCCGCGGCATCGCCACCTCCCGTACCGCAGGAGCCGAATCGGTGAGCATCTCGCACGACGTGCACCCTCGACGCCCCGTCGATCGCAGCGTCCTCCGCGGCGGCATCCTGTGCCTCGCGATCGTGTGCCTCTCGATCATCGCGGCGGGGGCCGCGGCGGCGGAGTCCACCGGTTCGGCGGCCGACTTCCTCGCCACCTGGAAACTGGATCGAGCCGCCCGTGTCGCCCTCGAGGATCCGGACGGCTGGACCGACACGAAATTGTCGCTCTGCCTGCGACTCCTCGCCCGGCTGACCCTGGCGCCGGTGGATGCCTATGCCACCTGGGTCGAAAAGGCTCCGCCGGCGGATGCCGCGACGACCGCGGGGGACGCGCTCGTCCGGCTCGAGGGCAGGGCGAGGTTCGTGGCGTCGCTGGCGTTGTCGCCCGAACTGGCGGAGGTCGCCAATCGACCCGCGATCGACGTGGTGCGGATCGAAACCCCGCACGGGATCGTGGACGTCATCGCCGACGCGGTGCCGAAAGCCTGGCGCCGCTGGGAGCCGATCGACGAGCCGGTGTCCGTGGTCGGAGTTCCCGTCTCCACGGCCGCGGGTCCCACTCCCGTTCCTCCGGCCGGGACGCAGGCGGCGTGGCCGACCGGGCGAGCCGGCCTCGTGGTCGTGGCCCGACGCGTCGCCTGGCATCCCGCCACCGCTCTCGGTGGGCTGGGCATGGACTACGGACTGTTCGACACCGTGGCCGACGGGCACAAGCTCGTCGCGGGCGATACGGACGCGTTCTACGCGCTGCTCGCAGCCGTCGGCCGCGGCGCTCCGCCCGCGACCGAGGCCGTCGGCCCGGTCACGGATGCCGTGCCGCTCATCGACGCGGCGCGCGGCTGGTTCGCGAGGCACCGCGGCGATCCCGTGGTGTTCCAGGGCACGGCCCGCCGTGCGACACGGATCCAGATCGACGAGCCGCGCCGGCGCCGCGAGATCGGCGGCGACCACTACTGGGAACTCTACGTGTTCGTCCCCACGTCGCTCATCAAGATCAACGGGCGGCTTCAGGAGACCTACCCGATCGTGTGCTGCGTCCGCGAACTTCCCGACGGGATGCCGACCGGTCAGGCGATCAACGAGCAGGTACGGATCAGCGGCTTCGCGATGAAGCGGTACGCCTATCCGCTGCCGAGAAGCCAGGCAGACGAGCAGGGGGGCGGTGACCAACGGCAGGAGACTCCGCTCGTGATCGCCCGTCGCGCCCGGTGGCTGCCCGAGCCGTCGTCGGCGGCCGCCACGGGGCTGCTGGGGTGGGTGTTTCTCGGCCTGGCCGGACTCGTCGGACTCGGACTCGCGGTCGCCGCCTGGCGATTCAATCGCGACGCGCGGCGGGAGCGACAGCGTCAGCGGGCCAGCCTGCCCGACAAGCTCCAGCTGCCGTAGCCGGCTCCGGCGGCTCACGGCCTGCAACTGCCGCGGCAGGCGCACGGGGCTTGTCCGCCCGGCTGGGCGGGGCGAAACTCCGGGCCTCATCCCCAGGAGTCTCCGCCATGCGACGCGCGAAAATCTCGATCATCGGTGCCGGCAACGTCGGCGCGACCACGGCCCACTGGTGTGCCGCCGCCGAACTCGGCGACGTCGTGCTGCTCGACATCCCCGCCACCGAGGGCATGCCCGCCGGCAAGGCGCTCGACCTCTTCCAGGCCGCGCCGATCATGGGGTTCGACGCGAAGCTCACCGGCACGACCAACTGGGCCGATACTGCCGGCAGTGACGTCGTCGTGGTGACCGCCGGCATCGCCCGCAAGCCGGGCATGAGCCGCGACGACCTGCTCTCGACCAACGCCAAGATCGTGGGCGACGTGGCGGCCCAGGTCCGCGACACGAGCCCGCAGGCCGTCGTGATCGTGGTCTCGAACCCGCTCGACGCGATGGTCCAGCGCACGTTCCAGGTGACCGGCTTCCCTGCGGCCCGTGTCATCGGCCAGGCGGGCATCCTCGACACCGCCCGCTATCGCGCCTTCCTGGCGATGGAACTGGGCGTGAGCGTGGAGGACATCTCCGCGATGCTCCTCGGTGGCCACGGCGACACGATGGTGCCGATCCCGAGCTGCACGAGCGTCGGCGGCATCCCCGTCACCCAGCTCATCGCCCGGGACAAGCTCGACGCGATCGTGACGCGGGCCCGCAACGGCGGTGCCGAGATCGTCGGCCTGCTGAAGACCGGCAGCGCCTACTACGCCCCCGCGGCGGCCACCGCCCAGATGGTCGAGGCCGTGGTGCGCGACAAGAAGCGGCTCGTCCCCTGCGCCGCCTACTGCGACAGGGAATACGGCGTCGGCGGCTACTTCGTCGGGGTGCCGGTGATCCTCGGCAGCGGCGGCGTCGAGAAGGTGATCGAGCTGTCGCTGCTTCCCGACGAAAGGGCCGCGCTCGACAAGAGCATCACGGCCGTGAAGGATCTCGTCGCCGCGATGAATCGGCTGGTCGGCCAGTGAGCCGCGGTGCCGACCGCCTGATTCTCCCGGTCTGAACCGCCGCTGTGCGGCGACGGAGAACACCGCGCCTTGCCCCTCTTGCCTGAACTGCCGGACCTGGGGGAGCACGGAGCCGCATGGCGTTGCCCGCGGTGAGGGCTTCCATTACAACCCGCCCGCGTCGCAGAACGGGGCGGCGATTCGCCGCGGTCCCGCCAATCTCCTCCAGCGAGTTCCTCCATGGACAACCGGCTCACCGCAGGTTCACGTCGCAACCGCGTCGCGACGTCTCTCGACTGGATGGGGCGTGACGCGGTGTTCACCCCGCTGGGTTACGAGCCCGGCTACGACTATCCGCTCATCGTCTGGATGCCCGACCGTTCGCGGCCGTTCGACCTCGGCCGCGCGATGAAGCGGCTGAGCCTGCGGAATTATCTGGCCGTCGTGCCCGACTTCGATCCCCGCGCCGGCGACGGGCCGCTGTGGGAGGCGATCGAGCGGGTCTCCGACAGGGCGAGCGTCCATCCGCGCCGCATCTATCTCGTGGGGCAGGGGGCGGGAGGAAGCGACGCGTTCCGGATCGCCTGCCGTCATCCCGACTCGTTCGCCGGCGTCGTCTCGCTGGGCGGCCCGTTCCCGCTCGACGAGGCACTCTTCGCCCGGTTCGCCGACGTGCGCCGGCTGCCGATGCTGCTCTGCTGCCGACGCACGTGCGACCCGGATGTCGTCCGGCACACCGACCGCATGCTCCGGGTGTTCCACGCCGCCGGCGCGATGCTGGCGATGCGGATCTACCCCGGGTCGGGCGATCTCTCGAAGGCGATGCTGGCCGACGTCAACCGCTGGCTCATGGATGAAATCTGCGGCACCGCCACCCCCATCCCCTCGGCGGCCGCATCATGACCTCGAACACGCCGGGCACTCCCGCTGATTCCACCTCGCGGCGTCACCCCACTGCCAGCATGACGCACATGACGCGCATGACACGCATGATCCTGCCGATGGTGCCGCCGCGCGGCCTGCTGGAGGCGATCCTCCACGAGGTTCGCGCCGCATGTGCCGAGCGGGGGATTGCCGACTGTGCCGTGACGATCGACGTGGCCGACCGGCACGTGCTGCAGGTCGATCCGGCCACGGTGCGCGACATCTTCGCCGGCATGCTCCTGGCGGCGTTCGAGAACGCCGCCCGCCCCACCGCAGAAAGCGACGCGCCGCAGGCCCGCGAGGTGGTGGTCACGAGCATCGAGCACGCGGACACGATCGAGATCGAAGTCGCGGATTCCGGCCCGCCGGGCCGCGGCGCCACCGAGTCCGGCTTCGAAGCCCTCGTCATCGCCGTCGGAGGCGGCCTGACGTACGCCGCCTGTCCGGAGGGTGGCAGGGCGGTCACGCTCCGGCTCCCGCACCGTCGGCTGCGGAGCCGGGCCGCCTGATCGATCCACCACCCGTCGGAATCCCAGTGCATGGATGCACGGCCACTTCCCGCGTCCCGCGACCGTCGGTCGCTCCTGTCGCCAGCCCAGGTGATCGCGCTCGGGCTCGTCGCCGCCTCGATCGGCTGGGCCGGCTGGTTGCTCCGTGACCAGCCGATCCGGGAGGAGGTCGAACTCCTCGCCGGCAGCCTGCTGCCGTCCTCGGAGATGGCGCTGATGGAAGCCGCCTTCGACCGGGCTCAGCTCACCGACTACCGCACCGAGGGCGGCCGCGTCTACGTGCCGCGGAGCCGACAGAGCGCCTACATGCGGGCGCTCGTGGATGCCGAGGCCCTGCCGCGCGAGTTCGGCGCCAGCCTGCGGCGGGCCCTCGCCAACGACAGTCCGTGGCAGAGTCGCGCCGTGCAGGCGGAACTCCTCCGGGTCGCGACGCAGGACGAACTCTCGCTCGTGCTCTGCTCGATGCCCGGCGTCGAACGGGCGGCGGTGCTCTACGACGTGGAGCCGCAGCCGGGACTGGCGGGCGGCACGGTGAAGACGGCCAGCGTCAGCATCCGCACGCAGCCCGACTCCGACCTCGACGCCACCCGGGTGCAGGCGATCCGCATCCTGGTCGCCGCCTCCATCGCAGGACTGTCGCCCGACCGCGTGGCCGTCACCGACCTGCGGAATGGCCGGGTGTTCGCCGGCCCCATCGCGGAAGCCGCCGCAGGCGACGTCGATCCCGCGCTGACGCGCCGGCTCGCCCACGAGCGTGCATTGACCGCGAAACTGCGGCAGGCCCTCGCCTACGTCAAAGGCGCGGTGGTGGACGTGACGGCGGAGTTCGCGGCGGACGCCGGCGCACCCGCCAGCGCGCCGACCCCCACACCGGGACCTCAGCCGCCCGCCGCGGCGAACATGCCGGCGGAACTCCCCGCCGCGCCGCAGGCATCCGCTGCCGGAGAGCCCGCAGCCGGTCCCGCCCGGCTCGACCGCGGACAGGCGCTGGCCACGCTCTCGGTTTCGATCGCCGTGCCGGAGGGCTATCTGCGGGCGTTGCATGCCGACCGTCCGACCGATGCGGCCGCGGCGGCCGCCCTCGAGGCGGCTGAACTGGAGCGGATCCGGGACGTCGCCGCCCGGGCGCTGCCCGCAACCTCCGTGCCTGATGGGTGTCGCATCCTCGTCACGCGATTCCCGACGCCGGGCGCGAGCCGCCATTCCGCCGCTCGCGGGCAGGGCGGCGGGGCGCCGGAGGCCGCGGCCGTCGCGCAGCCGATGTCGCTGCAGGAGCTGTTCGGCCGGATCGTGGGAGGCGAGGTGCGGATCGACGCCGCGGCCGTTCCCCGCGAGATGCTCGTGGCGATCGGAATCGTGGTCGCCGGACTGCTCGCCGCGGGGCTGTGGCTCGTCGGCGGGAGCCGCCGGCCCGACTCCGCCCGCATGGGAGCGATGCACCACCCGCGGATCGACTGGTCGCAGGTCGAAGGAAGGGCGGCGGATCGCCCCGAACATTCCCCCGGGTCACATCGGCCCTCCAGGTCGGCAGCATGAGTCATCCGCGCGTGTCGTCTGGTGCGGCGACGGCGCTGCTCGTCGCGATCGCCTGCGCCGCGATCGCGGGCGGCGTGGAACGTCGTCTCCACGCCGACGAGGTCGCCCCGGCCCATCTGCCGCCCGTCGTGCCTCTCGATACCGCGGCCGCCTCGCCCGCGGCGGCGGCTCGGCCGGCGTCGCCGACGTTCGCGTCAGGCACCCTGCTGCTCGTCGCGGCAGCGGCGCTCGGAGCCGTGTTCCTGCTCCGCTTCACGCAGGCCCGCCGGGCCGTGTCGCTGCCGCCCGATGTGTTCGACGTGCTCGGATCCGCCACGATCTCCGGTCAGCACGGCGTCCGCGTCGTCCGGTTCGGGCCGAAGACGCTGCTCGTGAGCGTGTCCGCCGGCGGCTGCCGCACGCTCGCGGAGCTCACCGATCCGCAGGCCACCGCCTGCATCGTGGAGGCGTGCCGCGGCGGCCATCCCGCGCACGCCCCGCGACCCGCCGCCGGCCTCGGCCGGACCGCGGCGGTGCTCCTGATCGCGCTCGCGTCGCTGGTCATGGCCCCGGGTCCCACGTCCGCCCACGCCACCGAGCCCGGGGATGCCGTCGAGCCCGCCGCGACGGTGGAGCGGCCTGCCGAGACGGCCGCGACCGACCTCGTGGCCCGTTTCCTCGGCGGGCGCTCGCTCGACACCACGCTCTCCGCGGCCGTGATGTTCGGCGTGGCGAGCCTCGCACCGGCGGCGCTGCTCATGACGACGTGTTTCGTCCGGATGTCGGTCGTGCTCTCGCTTCTGCGGCAGGGACTCGGCACGCAGCAGCTGCCTTCGAATCAGATCATCACGTCGCTCGCGCTCTTTCTCTCGGCCCTCGTCATGTGGCCGGTCTGGACGCAGGCGTGGCGGGCCGGTGTCGAACCGTATCAGCAGGGCCGCATCGGCCTGCGCGAGGCCTACGAGCAGGGCACGCTGCCGGTCCGCCGTTGGATGGCCGGCCAGATCGAGCAGGCGGGCAACCGGGAAAC
>Ga0136644_10000125_pt1 | contig 55987 bp, 46 predicted proteins | sample C_130820_EF_Meta_FD_94780 | JGI IMG/M metagenome (GOLD analysis project Ga0136644, IMG submission 94780) | Freshwater microbial communities from Lake Croche, Canada to study carbon cycling - C_130820_EF_MetaG (v2) (version 2) | ecosystem: Environmental > Aquatic > Freshwater > Lake | place...
ACCTGAAACAAGAATATTACTTGAAGTTTGTATTAAACCAAATGCAGTTATATTACTGGTTGTTAAATTACTTGCTATTAAATTACTAGCAGTTAAAGTTGATGTAGTCCCGTTGGCAGTTATATCACCTGAAAGAAGAATATTACTTGAAGTTTGTATTAAACCAAATGCAGTTATATTACTGGTTGTTAAATTACTGGCTATTAAATTACTAGCAGTTATAGTTGATGTAGGTCCATTAGCATTTATATCACCTGAAACAAGAATATTACTTGAAGTTTGTATTAAACCAAATGCAGTTATATTACTGGTTGTTAAATTACTGGCTATTAAATTACTAGCAGTTAAAGTTGATGTAGTCCCATTGGCAGTTATATCACCTGAAAGAAGAATATTACTTGAAGTTTGTATTAAACCAAATGCAGTTATATTACTGGTTGTTAAATTACTTGCTATTAAATTACTGGCAGTTAAAGTTGATGTAGTCCCATTAGCATTTAAATTACCTGAAAGAATTATATTACTTGAAGTTTGTATTAAACCAAATGTAGTTATATTACTGGTTCTTAAATTACTGGCTATTAAATTACTAGCAGTAATAGTTGATGTAGGTCCATTCGCAGTTATATTACTTGTTGTTTGTATTAGACCATTTCCTGATATTGAATAATTATTAATTAAATCTCCTGTTAATGCACCACCAGATATTGTTAAAAATATATTTGATGCAATATTTGATGTTAATATTTCAGGCGACTTAGTATAATCTATTACAATAGTATTTGATAATGATGATATATAACCTGATAAACTAGATTGTGTTAAAAATATATTTGATGCATTATTTGATGTTAATAAGTTAGTTGGTATATTAGTTCTTGTTATAAAGATATTTGATGCTGAATTTGATGTTAATAAATTTGTTGGTATGTTATTTATTCTTAAAAATATATTTGAAGCAGAATTTGATGTTAATAAGTTAGTCGGTATATTTGATAATTTACCATAATCAATTAATGTTAAATTAGAACCAATTCCAACTAATGTAGAAGAATCAGTTATTTTTATTTGATAAATATTTGATGCATTTGAAGTTGTTAAAAATATATTTGAAGCAGAATTTGATGTTAATAAATTTAATGGCAAATTAAATCTTGTTAAAAATATATTTGATGCTGTATTTGATGTTAATAAGTTAGTTGGAATATTAGATAATTTTCTATAATCAATTAATGTTAAATTAGAACCAATACCAAATAATGTTGTAGAATCATTTAATATTGGTTGATAATTAGTTAAAATAGCAGATGATAAAAAGTTATTAGAAGCATCATCTAATGTTAATAAATTTGTTGGCAAATTAGATAATTTATTATAATCAATTAATGTTAAATTAGAACCAATTCCGCGTAAAATAGTAGAATCAGTTAATTTTGATTGAAAATTATTTAAAATAGAAGATGTTAAAAAAATATTGGATGCAGAATTTGATGTTAATATATTTGTTGGCACATTAGACAATTTAGCATAATCTATAAATCTTATATTACAGCCAATACCAAGTAAAATTGTACTATTAGTTAATTTTGATTGATAATTACCTAAAATAGAAGATGTTAAAAAGATATTAGATGCATTGTTCGATGTTAATAAATTAGTTGGTATATTACATAATTTACCGTAATCAATCAATGTCAAATTAGAACCTATTCCGAATAAAATTGTAGAATTATTTAATTTTGATTGAAAATTATTTAAGACTGAAGCTTGGGTTAAAAAAATATTAGACGCACTATTTGATGTTAATAAATTACTTGGTATATTTGATAATTTACCATAATCAACCAATGTCAAATTAGAACCTATACCAAATATAGTTGTTGTATTATTTAATTTTGATTGATAATCCATCGATGCTGATGATTGAGTTAAAAAAATATTTGAAGCGACGCCTAATGTTAATAAATTACTTGGTACATTAGACAAATTACCATAATCATATGATATTGGATTTGTATTAGTATTATTAGGTACTAAATTATTACTATTATATAAAATATTAATATAGCTAACTAAATTACTGGTTGATATATATTGAGAAAAATCCGGTAAATTAATTATATTATTATAATTAATATTTGTTATATTTGAACCTATACCATATAATATACTTGAAGAATTTAGAGTATTTTGTTTCGCATCAAGTTGTGCTGTAAAAACCGATGTTGTAATTATAGGAGTAATATTTAATTTAGTAGTCAATGATGTTGACATTTATATCTAATTAATAATTATTTTTATATTTAATGAATAAGATATGTGTTATAATACAACAATTTCATTGAATACATTTATATATGCTATAATATCATCTATAATAGTATTTTCATTAAATGAAATTGATAATGAAATTATTTTAATAACTTTATCGGTATCTATTATGCAATTATTAGAATATTTTACATGGAAATATATTGATAATAAAACATATAATTATTATTTAAGCATTATAGGTTCTTTAATAATTTTAATACAAGTAATATTAATAAATTATTTTAATTTATATGATAAAAATGAAAGAATAATTGCCTTTACAATAATTTTTATAGGAACTATATATATTTATTATTATGTTTTTACAAATAATTTATTATACATGGATGTTGGTAAAAACGGGCATTTAGTTTGGCATTATACAGATATTCCACCGCTTATATTATTAATTATATTTATACTTTATAGTTATCCTTTTTTTAGAGCAAAAAAATTTAATGAAGGTATCATAGTATTAATATTTTTATTTATATCTCTATATTTTTATTATAAATATAAAACTTGGGGATCTATGTGGTGTTATTTAATTAATATTATATGGGTTGTTTTAATAATAGTTTCATTATATAATAAATGTATAAAGCTTATTAAAGACTAATTGTTGGTTTCCACGCAGGATTTAAAGAAATTCTATTTATTTTATATAATTTTTCAGCAATATTACTACAATATGAATTTTTAGTAAATTTACCTTTTGGCAATTCTAAATCATCAAAAATAGTTTCATGTTCTGATTTGTGTAATGAAGTACAAACAATACCTGTTTTTTTACCAACTGTTTTTCCTGCTGTTAAAATTTTAAAGGCATTTATTTTATTTTTATTTTCTTTATTTTCATAAATTGGTACAAATAATCCCCATAATATTTTTTCTTTATTCATATCAGGTATAATAATTTGTTTTCTATTACTTAATAATTGTTCGCTTTGTTTAGAATTTAATGCTTTAAAATTTCCATCATTATAAAATAAGGGTTCAAAATTATCATTAAATATATTAATAAAACCAATATATTTATCAGGCGATCCATAAGATGGTATTTCTTTTCCTGCAATTAATACACCTTCTTTATATAAACAAGTTGCAATAAAATTATCTATTTCATTTAATTTTTTACTTGAAAATATTTTTTTTATTATAAATTCAAATGTTTTCATATCTAGCGATGAATATAATTCAATAATTGCTTTATTAAATGGTTCTTCTTTATATTTAATAAAATCTTTATAAAGTTTTATATCATCTTGTTCTATAATAACTTCTTCTTTTTCCATATCATTTTTAATTAAAGCTATTTTTAATGGTATTTCATTAACAACTTTTATAATATGAATACCGTTTTCATGAGGAACTATTATATATCCGTCTATAATAATATTAGGATAAATACTATTACTAATCGCATACATTAATATATTTATGTCAATAGTTTTGAAAAATGCATTGATATCTTCATAACTTACATAATATTTTTCATCTTGAATGAATTTTAATAATAATTTTCTTAATTTCATTTGAGTATTAAGAGCTAAATGTTTATAAGTATCTTGTCTAAATCCTCTTTCATCAATTTCATTATCATCAATAATATTACATTTTGGTTCATATGATTCATCATCTCCTAATTCATAATCTATTTTAACGCCTTGTGATGTTTCTAATTCAATATTACCTAATTTAAACATTGATTTTGGGAAAAAATTAATATTTTTAAATAAACTACAATCTATTGAATTATTTCTTATTATATTATCGACAATAGAAGATTGATATAATTTTCTAGATGATATTCTATAAGCATGTACGTCTGCCGTTTCCCTTTCATAATTTTCAATCGCACAGTGCATAAAAACAGTAACATTTCTTTTAGATAATGGTAAAAATTTATGACTACAATTACGAATACCTCGACCTATAATTTGATCTATTCGATTAAAATGATACCATGCTTCTAATAAATGTATTTCTCTCACATTTTTAATATTAAGACCTTCACCTGCAATTGGAGACATTAATACTATTTTGATTTCTTCGCCATTAATATTATTTGGATTATTAATAATATTAATTAATTTTCCAATTGTTGTTCCACCCATTATCTTTGTATCATTATTATCACTTGTTAAAATACAATAACGGGGATTACGAATACCTTCATATACAGGAGTATCTTTCATAATTGTAGGATTTTCCAATAAATTATCAGTTCCATATCTCGAAAATCCCATATGTTCTAATGCAATACAAGTTGGAATAATACCGGAATGAAGATATTTAGAATATATTATAATTACACCTTTTGTATTACGAACAATATTCATAATATTTAATATTTTTCCAGAATATAAACCTAAATGTTCTTCATCTGGTATTAAAGCATTTTTATATTTAGTATTATATGATACTGAATAACTTTCTTTATTGGCATCTGTACTTCTTCTAAAAAAATTATAAAACCCTTTTGATCCTAATGCATTATCATATACAATATTCATAGGTTGAAGACCTTTAAAGTTATTTTGAATATTTTCATCAACTATTTTTTTATTTCTTAAATATTCAATTTGATTTTTACCTAATTCTGATATAATAATGCCATCACTAACTTTTTTAATCCATTTTTTATCCATATTCTCAATAGGATTGCCATTTTCAGTTAAAGGTATTGTTTTTTTTAATATTTTAATTCCGCTTAATTTTGGTGATAATTTAAATGCAAAATTAAATGGATTTTTTCCACGTAAATAAGATATATATGTTGAAGCAGTTTTTTCTAAAAATTCTTTTGCTTCCGGATATAATTCATTATTATCATCAAATATTTTAGAAGGTATTACATAATCAGTTCTTTTATCATTTAATAATAATAATTCAACTAAATCAAAAATATCAGTTGGTTCATTATACATAGGTGTAGCAGATAATAAAATCATCTTATTATTGATACCTTCATTTGCAACTTCTAATAATTTGTCATATACTCTTTTTTTCTCATCGGTATTACCTTGACGAATATTATGTGCTTCATCTACAATTATAATTTTATCTTGTGCTACTTTTCCTTTTAATATATAATTATTTTCATAAAATGTTGCAAATCCTTCATATGTAAATATACGATAACGCGATTTTATTATTTTTTTAATTTTTTTATCTACTTCAGCTTCACTCATTGTTTCATTAATTTGACATAATTTTACATAAAGATCGCCAGTACATTGATCTGATATATGTTTATAATCATTATTTTCAAATATTTGTTGTTTAAATCCATATTCAAGTGCTGCAGGCATAATAACCCATATTTTAGGTTCTTCATAACTATTATGTGATATAAGGAAATTTTCGGCGATTGTAATAGCGGTACATGTTTTACCCACACCAACTGAATAATAAATAAGAATACTTTTATAAGGCATTCTATATGATAAATAGTGTCCCATCAAATATTGGAAAAAACTTTTATCAAAACCAGAACATAATTCGCTTGCTTTTTTTTCAAAATCTTCAAAAGTATTTATATCATCATATTTATTAATTTTATGGACGTTTATTTCTTTTAATGCCATTAACTTATCTCTAAAATTTGTGTCAGTAATATCAGGAAAATAGTTATCTTTTGCTTTATATTTAATTTCTTCTTTTTGATTATAAATACTTTTAATTAATAGTGATGTTGAAGACACTTTTGAACGTGATTTTGAAGATAATATTGAAGATAATGTTTTTGGTTTAGGTTTTGGAGGAGATATAGGTTTATTTTTATGTTTAGTTTTTGATAATATTTTATTACATTCTTCTTGAATTTCTTTATATTTTTTACCATTTTCTTTTATAGTATAATTGCTTATTGGATTTTTATATTTATTTTTAGTCCATTGAATACATAATTCTTCTGTTAATTGTTTAGATATTGGAATTTCTTTTTTTTGTTTAGTTTCACTTGTTTTTAAAGAAGAAGGTGGAGTTTTAACATCCTTGCATTCATTATTTAATAATTTATAATATGGGCTTTTTACACCAATAGTATAACCTGATATTGGATTTGTTGGTTTTTCAGGGTTTTCCCTTTTACTAATCTTCCATTTTCGACAATCTTCATCTGTTGGTTGTCTTTTCAATTTAGGTGGCATTTATTCTAATTGTTAGAATGAAAAGAAAAATAAATTATTTTTTTTCGTATTCTTTAATTTTATTATTCGCATGTTTAAATAATGATATTCTTTCAGTATTATATGTTTTAATATGTGATAAAACTTCATTATAATTATATAACTTTATTGAACGAATTTCTCGCAATTGTTCTATACACATATTGTCAATTTTAATATTAACATTATTATTTTTTAATTTAGCAATAAAATAAACATGTTTATACATTACTCCATTTGTGCCAAAGAATATTTCTTCAAATGGTAATATTTCATTAATTACAACAATATCATTATTTGTAATTCTTGTTTCTTCATAAAATTCTCTTACAGCGCAATCAAGATCATTTTCTTTAATTTTTCTTCTACCTTTTGGAAATCCCCATTCCTGTTCGTTAAATATAGCTTTAATAGATAAAATATAATTTTTTAAAAAATTATTTTCACTTAAAGTATTAAATTTATTTTTTGAATCATAAAATTCTTTATTATTTTTATTTGTAGTATCATTTTGAAACCATAAATAGTTCCATATCTCATCAAATGACATATTAATAATCATATCTCGTTCTCCGATAGTCATATTTGATAAAAGCTGTTTAATATATTCAATATTATGCAATTCATATTTACCACGTATAAATTCCATAAATGATAAACTATCTTTTCTTTGTATCATTAAAAATTTAATTTCATTATCCTCAACTTTATAACATATTATACCAAAACTCATTATTGGATGAGGACAGTTTTTATATATGTGTCCGTTTAATCCACAATTTCTACATAAATGAGGTTTAAAATTTAATTTATCATTATTTATAATTTTCATATAAATTATTTACATTATTATAATTTAAATAATAATTTCTTAAATATTATTTTAAGTTGGAACTTGGCTATTAAATTCATGTAAATTAAATAAACTTGTTGTAAAAGAATTGGTATTTTCAAAAGCTTCTAATCCATTATTAAGTTCATCTTCATTTACACCATTGTAATCAGTGAATTTTGCTATTGATTTATCAGTTGATTTTTGATAACATTTGCCATTTAAACAATCTTTTATAGCATCATTATAAGCAGATACATACACATCATTGGTTTTATCAGTAGCGCTATAACTTCCTATATTAGATATTTCATTACCAGATACATTAAATAATTTTGAATTTTCAACAGGAACAGGTTGAGTTTTTTGGGCTAAAACTGATGATGGTGTTAATGCTTGTACTGATATAGTTGGTTCTTTATTAGGTAAATGCGGTTGTTGAACTGGTGCTGGTGTAGGTACTGGTGCAGATACTGGTGTAGGTACGTGAGCATGTTGATTTGAATGATATTGTTGATTTATATCATTATCGTATTTATGTACTTCTTGAATATTCATTATTTGTTTAGCATAGTTATCAGATTCATTTTTAGGTATTTTGTCATTTATTTCTGAATTATGTATATCATCAATAACGCTATTATAACTAAATAATGACATAAATGATATTATAACAACAAATAGACAATAAATAATAATGAATGCAGCTAATACCCAGCCGAATATATTACACCAGTATGCATTTGGTTCAGTACCTCCTGTTACTATACATGTTAGTTCGAAAAGAGTTAATAACACAGATGGTAAAACAGATATAATAAGGAATAATATTATAATAAATCTATTACCGAGTGATATATCACTTGAACTGAATAAAATAGTTAGAGAAATAGCAGATATAGCAGCTAAAACAGCATAAGCAGTATATTGTGTTTGTTCGGATCCAAAGAAAGAATCATAAAACCCCATTATTATTTATATTCTTATTCTATAAGAAAAGAAAGAATAAAAAAATGATTTATATAAATATTAAATTCATTAAAATATATAAATAATGGGAATACCTTATTATTTTTATTACCTAACGACAAAATATAGTGATATTATTATTAATAAATTACCAGATAATATCGATATTTATGCGATAGATTTTAATGGTATTATTCATGGTGAAGCATCTCATGAAATAAATGAAGAAAAATTAATTAAAAATTTATGGAATAAAATTATTGAATATAACACACAATATAAACCACGTAAATTATTGATTTGCATTGATGGTGTTGCACCATTTGCAAAAATTATTCAACAAAGAAAAAGAAGATATTTAACAATTTATAAAAATAAAATTGATAAAATTGAAACTAAATGGGATACAAATTCTATTTCACCTGGAACAAAATTTATGAATAATTTAAATGAATTTATTAAAAAAAATAATAAAGAATTTGTATTTAGTGGAAGTGATATAAATGGCGAAGGAGAACATAAAATATTTGATTTAATTAAAGATATTGATATACAAGGACCCATTATTATTAATGGTCTTGATGCAGATTTAATTATATTAACATTAATTTCAGGAAAAAATAATATTTATTTAATGAGAGAAAATAAAGATCAAATTACATATGTAAATATTGATAATTTAAAAAAAGCTATTATTTGCGAGTTAAAACCAAAATGGATGATCGAAAATGATAATGATTTAATTGAAAGTTATTGTGTAATGTGCTCTATACTAGGAAACGATTTTATGCCACATATTTTAAATTTAAATATTAAATCTGGTGGATTAGATAAGTTAATTAACATAACTGAATTGGCAATTAAAAACAATGGTAGTCTTGTTGAAAATAATAAAATTAGACAAGAAACATTAACCGATATCTTTAATCAAATAGCAGAAACAGAGGATGTTGATATTATTTCATTAATTAAAAAAGATATTGAAAAAAGACCAAGAGATTATACGAGCAATTCACAAGAATATGCGATTAAAAATAAAGATCCTGTTTTAAATGAAATGTATAATAACTCAAAAAAATGGCGTTATTATTATTATAAAAGATTATTTGATATTAATATTAATAATGATAGTACTATGATTGCAACTGCAAGTGCTAATTATATTAAAGGAATTTATTGGACTTACAATTATTATAAAAAAATGGATTTAGATTATCAATGGTATTATCCATATAACTATCCACCAACAGCAAAAGATGTAAGCAATTATTTAAAAGTAAATGTTGTTGAAGAAATTAAATTAAACGGAAAATATCTAAAACCTCATCAACAATTATTATTAATATTGCCAATTGAAAGTATTGAATTATTAGACAAATCAATCCAAAAATATATGACAGATATTAAAAAAGGATTAAAGCATTTATATCCAAGTGAATATATGATTCAAACATTGTTTAAGAATCATTTGTGGGAATGTTGTCCTATTTTACCTATTATCGACATAGATAAAATAATAAAAATAAATAATATAATATAATTAAAATTGCTGAGCTTATCTTTTCCTACAAGATATTTATAATCAAAATATATATGTATTAAAATCATTAAATTATTTATTCATAAATAAATAATTAAACATTATGCCATTTTTTTGTCTTTAAAAAAAATATTTGCTGTTGGCATAATTACTTTTTGAAATAGTTAAGAATATTTGCTGTGTGTATTTTTATACAAAATACTATAACTAACCTAAACTGTTTTTTTTAAATTTGCTGGGTGTATTTTATACAAAATACGATACATTATACCATCGGGGTTTTCAATTTGGAAAAGGAATTGCTGTTGGTATAATTAGATTGCGACCTTCATTACAAAGATACATATTAATATTATCAAATCTTTATATAAATTATTTTTCTATTTTGATAAAAAACAATATAAATAAATAAATTTATAGACAAATATCAATGCGAACTTCTAGTAAATGTGAAGGCGATGGAAGTTGTATAGTTCAATGTTTATGTGAATGTTATAATGAAGAACTTGATAAATATGATGAAAAATGTATATGCGGTCATAGAGATCATAATGGTTTTTGTTATTCATTATGTTGCAATCCAATTGAATGTAGAAATTATAAGTATTGTAATCAAAAATTGCCTAAAATTATATTATCAAGTTTAAATGGTTTATGTTCTGATTGTGTTATTCATTTAGGAGCACATAAATTAACAAATATTATAGATAATTGTCCTGTGTGTTTTGAAAATAAAAATATGATTAAATTGAAATGTAAACATTTAGTTTGCAACGATTGTTGGTATATAATTGCAAATAAGAAAAATGAAGATTACCGTGAATCACTAGCATCATGTCCTTTATGTAGAAATATAAATGATTGGAGTTGTTCTTTATCTAATAATATAAAATATTAGTACAATTTTCAAGATTATAACCATCTTTATATTTACATAAATCTTCAAAAGTACCTACTAATTTTATTTTTGATCTTAAATCATCGTATTCATACCATACACCCTTACAATTAAATAATGTAGTATAATGCCCTCCGCCAAATTCTCCATGATGAATTATAATTGATTTTAAGTATAAATTAAAATCATTTTCTTTTAATTTAATTTTTAATGAAGGAATAATTGGTGTTTTTATTTTTTCATAAATACCTTCTCCAGTTTTTAAGCTTCTATTTACATGAATAAATAAGAATTTAGAAGATAAATAAGTTATTTTTTCAATTTTTCTTAAATAAGTATCATCTTTTTTAGATGAAGTAGAATGAGGTTTCCATAAATTATCTTTATCAAAAATAGTATCTTCTATTGTTTTTGGAAATAATTTCTTTATTTCAACTTTATCAGATGAAAGTAAATTATTAATTGAAATAATAGAAGAAAAATCTTTTAAAGTATTTTTATCAGATAATAATTTTATACTTTTATAATTTATTGTTTTTGTTTTTTTATTTGTAGCATAACGTTTTACATTTATTTTAGTATTTTTTTTAAATATAAATATGTTGCTTAATATATTTATTACATCCATTGGTTCTAATTGATCTGTTCTCCATTTTAAATCATTATTAATATTGTATAATTTAGAAAACTTATGAAATAATTTGCGTAAATTTTTGCATACCATTGATTCTTTATTTTTATCAGTAAATATTCTTGTGTATATATTTAACAATTCATCTCTAATTTCACTTGCTAATTTATTTAATTTAATATCATTAAAATCTTTTAATTGTGATTTAAAAAATAAATTAAAAATATATTTATTTTTGTCATGAAATAAAGCGATAAATAAAGAATCCATATAGCAACTATTATAGTGATTTTTTAGTAAAAAATTACTACAATCTTTATCATAAATTTCTTGCAATTCTGCTATACTCATTTTTTGTAAATTTTTATAATATGGATATAATTCTTTAATTTTTTCAATTAACTCTTTTTTTTTCATATTATTTCTACTTTTTAAATAATATATAAAAATAATAATCGTAATATTATTAAATAATGGATGAATATTTACCATCTAGTATAATAACAACAACAAATAATGCAAATTTAGATTTATTTATACAATTGGTTAGAGATTTTGATAAAAATAAATTAAAAGATTTTTTGGATAAATCATGGGAATTGGATAAATTAAAAACAATTGCAATTATATTTAATGCACGTGATAGAATAAGCGGTAAAAAAGAAAAAGCTATTAGCAATGATTGTTTATTATGGTTAAAAGATACTGACTTTGATATATATAAAAAAAATATTAAAACATATATTAATAAATATGGTTGCTGGAATGATTTAAATTATATTATTAAAAAAACTAGTAAAAAAAATTATGAATATAGTTTATTTGCAGAACAATTAAAAGAAGATAAACAAAATCTTGAAAATGGTGAAAATATTTCATTATGTTCTAAATGGGCGGTTAGTCCAAACGATAAAAATGTTATAAAAATCGCACGTTATTTATTTAATAATGAAAATATTCAAAAATATCAAGAAAGATATCGCAAAGAATATATATCACCATTACGTAGTAAATTAAATTTAGTAGAAACTAAAATGTGTAATAAAGATTGGGAAGCAATCGAATATGAAAAAATTCCTGCAAAAGCATTAAAAAAATATAAAAAAGCTTTTATGAAAAATGATGAAGAAAAATATAAAACATTTATTGAAAATGTAAGTAATAATAAAATTAAATTGAAAATTACTGGATTATTGCCTCATGAAATTATTAAAAGTTATATGGATAATCGTTTGACATATGATGAAACCATTGAAAATGAATGGAAAGCATTTGTCAATTTATTTGAAAATAAAGAATTTGAAGGTATTATTCCAATTGTTGATGTATCTGGTTCTATGTTTGATTCTACTTTTAAAGTTAAACCTATTTATGTATCTCTTGCACTAGGACTATTATTATCTCATATAAATAAAGATTATTTACATAATAAAGTAATTACCTTTTCAAATAATCCACAATTTTTTGATATTACAGGGACATCATTATGTGATCGTCTAAAATCATTGATGAGATGTGATTTTGGCTTAAATACTGATTTTTTAAAAGTTGCTGATTTACTTATTGAGAATAATCTTGTTTCATATAAGAAAATTATTTGTTTTACAGATATGCAATTTGACAAATCTTCCGATGATGATATGAAAACTATTCATGAAAAATTTATCAAAAAATTTACAGATAAAAATTTAAATGTTCCCGAACTTATTTATTGGAATTTAAATGGCACATATAATAATATTCCAATTGACAATAGTTATCAAAATACATCAATATTATCAGGATTTTCAGAACAACTATTGAATATTATTTTAGATAATAATGATAAAATTACACCAGAAATTTTAATGGAAAATTGTTTAAAACCATATTATCCACATATTTTGATTTAAAGATTTTTTAAAGATATATTTATAAAAATGATAGAAATTATAAACAATTCTACAAATAATCCAAGTATAAATCAAAATCCAACAAATAAAGTAGAAAATATAAATTTACCTGTTATAACAAATCAAATAGAAAATATTAAAATAAATGATGATTGGTGGTATCCATCTAAAAATGGTAAAAAAAGAATACTTTGGGCTGGTACACATATTCATCAAAGCAATGGATATAGTCGAGTTATGTATTATATAACTAAATATTTAGGAAATTATGATGATATCGAATTAACTGTTTATGGATTTCAAAATTTTAATCAAAATCAAAATCAAACATTTTTAAGAAGTGATGTTAATCCAAGTGTTATTATTCATGATGCTTACGCTCATGAAGAACCAAAAAGAAATGGATTTGGTGAAAAAGAAATTGGCGATTATATTAAAAAACATCCACAGGATATAATAATTATTTTTAATGATGCTATAATTACATCATCATTGACAGCAACATTAGTTAATGAATGTTGGAATAATAAACATCATTTTAAATTAATATCATATATGGATCAAGTATATACTTATCAAAGAAAAGAATATATTGGATTATTAAATACATTTTATGACGCTATTATTGCATTTACACCATATTGGAAAGAAATAGCTTATAAACTAGGTATTAAACCAGAAATGCCAATTCATGTATTTCCTCATGGTTTCGATCATAATTTATATTATCCAATAGATCAAACAGTTGCTAGATTATATTATAATTATGATGAAAATGATTTTATGGTTTTAAATTTAAATAGAAATCAACCTAGAAAAAGATGGGATACTACTATAATTGCATGGGCTGAATTTGTAGAAAGACATTATTTAGTTAATGTTAAAAAAACTCTTACAAAAGCTGATTGTAAAATTAATAAATATACATCTAGACCAATTAAATTGGTTGTTGGTACCATGATGGATGGATATTGGGATTTACTAGATGTATTAGAGAATGAAACAAAATTAAGAGGAATACCAGCAGAATATGCAAAAGCTACAATTGTTCCAGTAGCTTTACCACAACAATTATCAGATCGTGATATTAATATTTTATATAATGCATGTGATATTGGTGTAAATTCTGCTGACGGAGAAGGATTTGGTTTATGTGGGTTTGAAGGATTAGCAGTAGGAAAAGCGCAAGTTTCTTCATATGTTGGTGGAATGCGTGAATTTTTAAATGAAAATATATCAACTATTATTAAACCAAAAGTAAATATATATTTAGATTGCAAAAATAATAATATAGGAGGTGTAGCAGAACTATGCGATCCTCATGATTTTGCAGAAGCATTTTGGAAATATTTTAGTAATCCAGAATTAATGAATAAACATGGATATAAAGGACGTCAACATATTTTAACTAATTATAGATGGGAAACAATGGTTAAATATTTATATAACAAAATTATACCAACCTTATAAATTTATTTTTTTAATATCTATTTAGAGAATTAAATATATAAAATGTTAAAATGATTATAATAATTAATATTATAAATTGTTTAATATATTTTTCAATATCTATTTTATTTTATAATAATATCAAAAATAAAATAAACAGCTACAATATTGTAATTGATTATCTTAAAAATGAATTAGTAAAAAATAATAATTATTATATAGAATTAACAAATGAAAAATATAAAAATGTATGTTTAAATACTAAATTAAAATCTCAATTAAAAAAATTAGAAGAACAAATAGAAAAAAATAATAAATATCATAATATTATTATTGCGTTTAAAAATAAAAAGAAACAAGATTTCTTTAAAAATAAATCAGAAATATTTAAACAAACATCTAAAAAAATAGCATTTAGAAGATATTATAGTTGCAATAATTTAAATATTTTATAATATTATGATAATTATAGTTATAATTATTATATTAATTTATAAAATTATAATTATTAATAATAAAATTCAAGAAAAAAATAATATAATTGAATATTTAAAAAAAGATGCAATAAAAAATATTAAAAATAATTTAGAATTACAAGAAAAAGCATATATTATTAATGATTTAAATAATAAATTAAAAAAAGAAATAGAAATTAAAAAGAAATTAACAAAAATTTTTAAGAGAAAGAAAATAACAAAAACAAATTCTGAATTATTTGAAAAAGATATTAAAAGTAAGTTAAAAAGATGTTATAGTTGTAATGATTTATAATAATTATATAATATTATAATATATATAAAAATGCCTATTACAGATCAACAACGTCATTTATTAATTCAATATAAAGAAAAAGCTTTTATTAGTTCAGTATTAGCAGAGGAATCCAATAATTATTTTAGTTTTGTAAAAAATATGATAAATATTCCATTAATTATAACAAATTCAGCAATGGTTATAATTAATGCTATTATTGTCGATCAAGAAATGTTAAAAGTATTAAATATTATACTTAATTCATCAACTGGTTTAATATTATCATTAATATCTAATTTTAAAATATATGAACATATACAACTTTTTCATCAAGTTAAAGGTAAATTTAATAAATTATCCCATGTTATAGATAATAAATTAACAAATGATATTGATAATGTTTCTTCTGAATTTATAACTAATATAATTGAAGATTACGATCAAATATATGATGGAATGGAATATACATTTCCTTCATCTATTAAAAAAAGAATTAAAAAACAATATGAAGGTAAAATGACATTACCAGTGGCTTTAACTATTGATATTGTTGAATTATGTGAAAATCCAAGTATATGTTGTACTAAAAAAACCTTACCAAATACAGCACCAAATACACCAATTATATCAAGTACATTTACTAATAATGTATGATATATGTAGATAATTTTTTTTAAATATATTATAAAATAATAATATAAGTTAAAAATGACTAATTTTACAGATACAATGGATTATAAAGTAATATTAGTTGATAGTTCAAATGCAAATTTTTTAAATACGCCTACTAATTATAGTTTTTATGTAAATTTAACAGAACCATTAAGAGATGTTTATAAAATTAAAATAATATATTCAGCTTTATCTATTCCTGCAACAACTTTAAGTAATGATACAATAATAACTAATTTAGATAGTGTTTTTATTGATTTAAATAATTATAATCGTTTGACAACAGTTTTAAAAAATTCTAAAAATATATTAACTAATATTAGCTATTTTGATTCTATTATACTTGATACTGGAGATAATAAAAAAACAACTGGTTTAGTTACAATTTATAATGATTTTAATTCAAGCGAAAATGAATATTATGTAAATCCGATTGTATCACAATTAAATAGATTAGATATCAATCTTTATGATAAAAATAATAATGTATTAACTTCCTCAATTGTATCAAGATTTGTTATGAAAATTTGTGTATATTATAATAATTGTAAAAATAGCAGAGCTTAACTGTAATATCTTTTTCTATTTTTACCAACAGAAGTATTTATTTTTATTGTTCTTATTTCACTATTATAATTACTTTCATCATCATCACTACTTTCAGAACTTGATTTATATAAACTGTTTTTTTCTTCATCTTCACTTGAAGAATTTGCTTTAAAAAATGTTTTCTTTTTGGTTGGAGCATTTAAAATATCTTTTCTTACTTTAATTTTACTATTAATTGGTGTTTTTGGTATATCTGATTCATTTTCACTTGCATATATACTAATATCATCATTTAATAAACTTTTAATTTCGGGAACAATTTTAGCATTTGTTTCTTCTTCGCTACTATCGATAACTTGTTTTTTAATACTTACTTTTTTATCATTGCTACTTTGATTAACTACTTTTTTCTTATTAATTTCATTAATTGGCTTTTTTACTTGTTTTTTAACATTAACTTCTTCTTCCTCACTACTTTCAATTACTTCTTCTTCATCACTACTTTCAATTACTTGTTTTTTAACATTAACTTCTTCTTCCTCGCTACTTTCAATTACTTGTTTTTTAACATTAACTTCTTCTTCCTCACTACTTTCATTCACTTGTTTTTTTACACTAACTTCTTCTTCCTCACTACTTTCATTCACTTGTTTTTTAACACTTACATCACTGCTTTTTTTAATTTCTTTTTTAACATTTATTTCTTCATCTTCGCTTTCGTCTTCTTCGCTATCTTCATCTTCGCTTTCTTCTTCATCGCTTTCTTCTACATCGCTTTCTTCTTCATTAGATGAAACTTCATTTTTTACATTTTCATCACTATCATCACTGCTTTTTTGATTATCATCATTATATTTTAATATTTTTTTTTGTGGTATTGGTGATTTAATATCACTTCCATCAGATTGATATTCTTCTTCTAAAATGATTTTTTCAACAGGTTTATCATTAATATCAAAATCATCAAAATTTTTCTCTATTTGATGTTGAGTATTTGAAACTACTGTTTTTCTTTCTGGATCTAAATTTGGCGAAAATAAATTATTATCAAAAACTAATTCAAATGGAGTAGAATCTCGAATAGTACTTTTAATAATTTTTTTAATATTTTTTTCAATAATATTTAAATGATATTGTTTTTCAGAAGGTTTCAAATTTTTTTGAGCGAATAGATAAGCATTTTTCCAACAATAAATACTTGCATTTACTATACATTTATAAATAAAATCTTCAATATTTATAAATTTTATATTGTTAATATTAATATTTTTTTTTTCAGTTTTTAATTGAATATCTAAAATAATAATTTGATTTAAAATTTGAGATAAATTTTTAATTTTACATAATTTCATAATAGAAATATAATATTCATCAATATTATAACTATTCCAATTTCTGATATTTGCTAATTTAGTTTGAAAATCTTTAATATTATTATTTGAACTTTTAAACATATTATAAATTGAATTACAAATTGGAGCAGTAATATTATCTAAAATAATGTTTGTATATTCTTTTTTTGAATCTAGCAAATATTGCATTTACTTTATTTTTATATTATTTTCTTAAATCTAAAAAATAATAATATTTAATAAACATTTAATACTCTTGCTGATGGATCTATATATTCGTCTATTTTCTTAAAATTTGGCTGCCAATAATGAGGTAAAATAGATAATCTACTTTCACCAAAAAATTCTATGAATTTATTTTTATAATAATAAGCTTCATTTGAAGGACATCCTTTTAAATCTTTGATATTTTCTCTATTCATTTTATTATTAATAATGGAAAACCATGATTTATCTTTACTTGAAATACCATCACTAAATGCTTCTTTTTTTCTATACAAACAATCGATCGGTAAATGTACGTTATCATTAAATACTTGTCTTAATAAAAATTTTTCACAATTTGAATAAGTTGGCATTCGCATATTAGGAGGTATAGACCAAATTGTTTTAACAAAATTAATATCTAAAAATGGCACTCTTGCTTCTAACCCAAAATATGCTAAACATCTATCAAGTCTTCTACCATCATACATATGAATTTCTTTTGTATATTTTAAACATGATTTATGAAAACTATCAGCATCAGGAGCATAAAAATTGAAAATATAACCACCTAACACTTCATCAGAACCATCGCCATTAATAATAACTTTAATATTTGTAAATTCTTTAATATATTTACTTAATAAAAATTGTCCGCACGAAGCACGGATAGTTGTTATATCATAGCTACAAGTTGCATATATAACTTCATCAATAACACTTAAAGCATCATTTTCAGTAATTATAATCTCTTTATGTTGAGAATTAATAAAATTTGCAACCTTTTTAGCATAAGGCAAATCAGTAGAATCTCTAAAACCAATAGAAAATGTTTTAATTTTTGCAGGATATACTAATTTAGATGCTATCGAACAAATAAGACTTGAATCTAAACCTCCTGATAGATAAAAACCAATATCTTCTGGATTATCAGCCATTAATCTTATTTTAACAGCTTCAATTAGACTATCTTTAATTTGTGATAAATCATACATAGGATCTGTTTTAGTATCATAAATACCATTTGTTATATCATAATATTCTTCAATTTCATTAATATAATCATAATAATATATATTACCACAAGGAAACTCTTTTACATCTGAAAAAGCGGGAGGAACACCTTTTAATTCGGAACTAAATATAAAATCATTATTATTTTTAGCATAATATAGAGGTCTAACACCAAAAATATCTCTTGAACTAATAAATTTTGAAAGTCTATTATTTTCATCAAATTGAAAAATAATAAAAGCAAATTCACCAATAAGTTCTTTTGTAATTACATTAATAAAATCATTAAAAGATAATTTTTTATATAGCTCTAAAATACATTGACAATCATTATTACAATTTTCAATCTTATATTTAGTATTTAAATCAAGATAATTATAAATTTCACCATTACAAATAAAAATTAAATTTTTATCTAAAAATGGTTGCATACCTTTAAAACTTTTTTCTACAATTGCTAATCTATGAAATCCTATTGCAAGTTCTGGCAATTTCATATAATTAGAAACATCAGGTCCTCTATGTGATATTTTTTTGAAATATTCATAATAGTCTTTGTTTATAGATGAAATATGAGCCCAAATGCCACACATATTAATAATAATTAATCTTCATAAGTTTATATATTTTTTTATTTTTTATTCTAAAAAAAAATATTATTACAAATTATGAATAAATTTATTTGTGAAAAATGTAATAAAATTTTTAATAAAAAATCTCATTTTCGATTACATGTTAATAAAGCAAATGGTTGTATTATAGATGATGAAACAGATGATAATTATGATATTATTTATAATGATAAAAACGTTAAAAATATTATTTTAAATCAACCACAAATGATAGTACCACAATTGTTAAAAAATACAACTGAAAATACAGAAATTTCAAATAAATTATTATTAGAACATCCCATAGAAATAAATAATTATCATGGAATTAATATAAACAATGAATATTTTTTATTAAATTTACTTTCATATATTAAAATTGATATTATTACAATACATGGAAATATTTATATCTATAATTTTATAAATAGTCCAATTATAAATATTTATATAAATATTCAAAAAAATTATAAAAAATTATTTATAAATTATGAAGAAATTCTAAAAGAAAGTAATGAAAACCAAAAAGAAAAATATTATAATTGGTTATATAATGAATATTGTGAATTGCCTGATAAATCTTCATTTGAAGCATCATCAATGTATTTATTTTTATATAAAAACACTGATTTTAATTTAAAAGATTTAGAAAAAATATATGAGTTAATAAAAGATATTAAATTTATAAACGTAGAATTGAATAAAATCTTATCTCATGATTTTATATATGAAAATGAAAATATGATTGATATAAGTAATTATATGGATAATAAATTTATTATTAGTTGTGATGATAATAAAGAAAATAAAAAGAAATTTAATAATTATAAAATATTAAGTATTATACCTAAAAAAATAATTATGATAAAAAAATAATTTATTTTATTTTTTGCCACTCAATAGATGTAAATTTTAATAAATAAATATTCCAATAATTTATAATTTTTTCATTTTCAAATAAACTATTTAAACATAATATCCAATTTTTTTTATCAGTTATTTCATGTAATTTATTTTTAACAATTAAAGCATATGATGTATATACAAAAATATTTATATAAATTAACATATTAATGATATTTGTTTTATCTTTATTAAATTTATTATAATTTATTAAAGTTTCATTTCTAACAGTATCCAATTCTGCTCCATATTTTATTAAAAGATCAATTGATCGTTTAATATATCTAACACTTTTATTAAGCATTATAGAAGATATTTCATCAGAATAAAAAATAGAAGATATTATTGATAAATACCAGCAAACTCCATTTTTATTTGATGGAATATATAAGCTAATATTATTTTTTAAAGAAGAGCCTCCGCTAATTACTTTATATTTTTTTTGCTTTCTTAATGGGTGTCTATTTGAAAATAAATGCAAATTATCACCAGTATAAGCATATATTGATTTATTTAAACTATACATAAATCGTGAATTATAAAGTTCTCTAACACCTTTAATATCTTCAATATTTTCAATATCTTTAATATTTATTTTATTTAATTCATGTTCTGTATTACTAAAAGAGTCTTTCTTTAAATAATAATTTTGATTAAATAAAGGTGTATATTCATACATTCGATATTTTTCAGTTATTCCATTTTCATAAGCAGGATTAAAATATTTTTTATCATTTAATTTTATAACAGAAATACTATGACTATTGTTATTTATTATACTAGAAATAAAATTTTTATTATTAATGCCTGATAATTTAACTTCTAACATTGGATTAATTTCAATATCATAATTAAACATATTATGTTTAATAACTAAATCATACAATTGACATGGTATTTCTAATTTATTTTTTTCAGAATTATAAAATATATTTCTAAATTTTGCAAATGTTTTATTTAATGATAATAAAATAGTATCATAATATTTTTTATTAATTTCAGGATTATTTAACATATTGTCATAAGGTAAGTTAGATTTAGTTTGTATAAAACTTAAAAATATTTTATCATTTAAAGGAGATATATAATGCTTTCCATTATGAAAACATATATACAAACATTTAACATCGATAATTTGTAAAAAATTATATAAAAAAATATTATTATGTATTGTACCGCATTTATAATCACTTTCTTTTTTAAATCTACCATAATCACATGTTTCATTAAAATCACAAAATCTTTTATCTAACATTGATAAATATCGTATAATATTTCCTGGGTAAAAATATTTATCCATATATGATTTTAAATTATCAATTATATCTTCTTCATCTTCTAAATTTATAGCAGAACTTGTATTTTTAGATTCAGTTAAACTTTTAGATCTTGCACTAATAACTTTTTTATAATTATCATCATATAATTTATATTTATCATCATTAATATAATTAATTGAACTAGATTTAGTAGGTCTAATTTTTATAGATTTCATAGATTTATTTAATTTTTGTAAATTAGGTATTTTTCTTTTAAAAGACAATGATTTATGCAATATATCAATTTTTCTTTCATCAAAACTTCTATATCTTTTCATTTCTTCTTTTTTAAATTTTTCTAATGCTTTTTCTTTATCATTTTTAATTTTTAATAAAGTATAAACTTTTTTATATATTGATCCAGTTTCATTATTTAAATCTTTCTTTATTTTCATCATTTCTGATGTCATGGGATATCCATTTATGATTGCTTTTATTGCTTTTAATTCATTATTACTTAAATCTTCTAGACTTTTTTCCATATTATACTATTTATAAATAAAAATAATTTATTTAATTTCATTAATAACCTCTGTTATAGTTTCGTAATCTTTTTTATTTTTAATATTACATATATTAATAATGTAATCAGATGTATTAAATCCACCACTTCCAAATATTACAGTACCATCAATACTATATCTATTCATATGTATTTCATATTTATTTGGTAATTTGACTATTTGAATAATATGCATTTTATTTATTATTCTTGATGTTAATTTAATAAAATTTTTCATATATTAAAAAATACTATTAAATTATTAAATCATTTTTTATTAAAGTTATAAAAAATGATTTAGTTTATTAAAATAAATATTAACATAATGGCTACTAAAAATGAATTTAACTTCAATATTCTAGACAATTACCTTATTGATAAAGATGATGAATTAAATAGTGAAAATATAAAAAAAAATATATCTATATTTAATAATTTTTTGAAACATAAAATTCCTAAAAATATCTTGGGATTTAAAGAAATAGAATTAAACAGAAATGAAAAGACACGTGTAAACGTGATAAATTATGTTTTAATAAAAAAACATCATAAACTTGAAGACGGAACATTTATTATAATTACGCCTGAAATTGCTAAAAAATATAATTTAACATATTCATTTGATATTTTTATTGATATGAATATTTACGACAAAAATAAAAAAATCATAAATACAGCTAATAATATTTGGTTAGGAAGTATTCCAATTATGATTGGTTCATCTGAATGTAAATTGACTACAATAATAAATAAAGAAGATAATGGTGGATATTTTATAATAAATGGTGTAGATAAAATATTGAATAAAAACAATGAGTTATAAAAAACGCATTTTTTTGTTTATTAATATATATTTTTTTTATATATAAAAAAAAATGAATATTTTTATATAATCGATTTAAATTATTAATAATATGGAACTACCAGAATCATTTTGTTGGAATATTTTAGATAAATATTTTATTGACAATAAGTCAGTTGATTCTATTAGTCCATTAATTAAACATCAAATTGATAGTTATAATAAATTTATTAATACTACATTGCCTCAAATTATTACTGGATTCAATCCAATCAAAATTTCAACAAAACAATACGAACAAGATAACAAAATTCAAAAAATTAATATTAATGTTTTAAGTCCATCATTGACAAAACCAATTTATCAATTGCCAGATGGAACACAAACTATTATGACACCATATATTGCTAGAATGAATAATTTAACTTATTCTAGTTCATTATATGTGAACGTCCACGTAGTTATTGAATATCTTAATGAAGATAATGTAACTGTAAAGATTGACAAATATGTAAATAATGTTTATATTGGTAAAATTCCAATTATGGTTCGTTCAACAGCTTGTATTCTACATCAAGTACCTGCTATTGGCGACAGTAATAATAATGAATGTAGATATGATTATGGTGGATATTTTATTGTGAATGGTAATGAAAAAGTTTTAATTATGCAAGATAGAATTAATGAAAATGATACATTAGTATTTGCACCAAATAATAATAGTGATGGTTTATATGCTGAAATTCGTTCTATGAGTGATAGCATTTATTTACCACCTAAAACAACGAGCTTGAATATGAGTGGAAAATTAAATCATATGGGACGCAGTATTCGTTTAAATACTTCATTCATTCGTAGTGAAATTCCAGTTTTTATTATGTTTAGAGCACTTGGTATTTTATCTGATAGAGAAATTATTCAACATATTGTATATGATTTAGATAATAAAGACAATCAGCGCATTATCGGTCAATTAATGGCTTGTTGTGAAGATGCATCTGATATTCATACACAAGAACAAGCAGAAGAAGTACTTATTAAAATCATGACAGGTGTAAATAAAACTACTACAAATGCTATCAAAATTCTAAGAGATAATATTACAAATGATTTCTTACCTCATGTAGGTAAAAATTATAGACGCAAAGCATTATATTTGGGTTATATGATTCGTAAAATGATTCGTATCTATCTTGGTTATGATAATTATGATAATCGTGATTCTTATATGAATAAGAGAATTGATAGTCCAGGAATATTATTGAGTAATCTATTCAGACAGTGTTATGGAAAAATGAGTAAAGAAATTAAAGGATTAATTGAACGCGAACTTAATTTATGGAGAGCAAATTATAATAATACAACAACAGACATTATTAATGATAATAATATTCATCGTTATTTTAAACAATCGCTATTAGATTCATGGCTAAAATATTCATTGTCAACTGGAAATTGGGGAATTAAAAGTATTGGTAGTTTTCAAAATATTCGCCAAGGTGTATCACAAGTATTAAATCGTATGTCATACGCAAGCACTTTATCACATTTAAGAAGAATTAGTACAGCAATTGAAAAAAATGGTAAATTAGTACAACCTCGTAAATTAGATAATACACAATTTAATATGATTTGCCCCGCTGAAACACCAGAAGGTGGATCAGTTGGATTAGTTAAAAATATTGCTTTAAGCACAATTATTTCAATTGCTATGAGTAGTACTCATATTCGACAATTACTAGTTGAATCAGGAACTGTTATTTATGACGACAGTTATTCATATATTACTGAAAATAATGATAAATGGCATATTGAAACAGAAACAATGAAACAAGCACGTGATAAAATTACTAATTATTTCAAAGAATTAGGACATGCAAATAATATTTACGTACAGATTAATGGTGATATTATTGGATATCATAATAATCCTGTTGAATTATATAAAAAACTTAAACATTACAAAAGATGTGGAATTATTTATCCAATGACATCGATTTACTGGAATATTTTGAGAAGATGTATCTGTATTAGTACTGAATCAGGTCGAATGTATCGACCATTATTAATTGTCGACTATAATGAAAAAACACATAAATGTGAATTAAGAATTAATCGTATTTTAAGAGAAAAGAAAATTAGCTGGAATGATTTTATTAAAGACAAAACATTTGACAATTTCATCTGTCCTAATAATTCAAGTGATGAAGAAGGATTTGTTGAATATTTAGATACTAATGAATTAAATCATTCATTGATTGCTATTAATTATATGGAATTAACAAAAGGTATTAAAGGAAATGCTATGCCACCTCGTTATACAAATTGTGAAATTCATGCAAGTTTAATGAATGGAATCTTAGGTGTAAATATTCCATTTAGCGATCATAATCAATCTCCTAGAAATTGTTATCAATGTTTAAATGAAAATGAAAAAGTTATGTTAAGCAATGGAAGTTATAAATTAATTAAAGATATTAAAATTGGAGATAATGTTGTATGTTTCAATCCAACTACAAAAGAATTAAGTAAATCAATAGTTGTATATCATTATAATCGTATTACTAACAAAGTTGTATATTCTATTGATACAATTACTGGAAAAAATATTATTGCTACACTAGATCATAAATTTATGACTAATGATGGATGGGTTGAAGTTGATAAATTTAATAATTCAACTAAATTGGGAATTAATATTGGACCTAATTATGTAAATAATGAAATAATTGAACGTATTCAAATTAATCAAAAATTATTCAATGACGATTATGATATGCCAGTAATTAGTCGTTTAGCAGGATATTATATGAATAATAAAACAATGTTTAATAATGATTATGATAAAAATGATTATGATATTGATATTAAAACAATTGGATTTGATGATGGTATTTATAGTGTTAACTTTATTATCTTTATTGAAAATATCATCAAAAACATTGATAAATGGTTATTAAAATCAAGTCAATTGGTTAAAAGAGAATTTGTAGCAGGTTATGTAAGTAAATTATTTAATGAAGATATTCATAAAACTGATAATATTTATGTAAATGAAATTATTAAAGAATTTGAATTGCCTCTAGATTGGAGCTTTAATATTATCGGCTTTTATAATAAAATTGGTATTCGTTATAATAATGAAAAATTAAAGAAAATAGCATTAATTGTTGCTTATACTGAATATTCTGATTATTATTATAAAAATGATTTGAAGAAATATTATACTCTTGAAGAATTTAAAAATACAATTACATTTGAAGGAAATTTGATGTTCGTACCATTTGCAAATAAAACAAAAATTGATAATCATAGAATTTCTGATTTAACAATTGAAAGCGAATTTCATAGTTTCATTGGCGGAAATGGATTTGCTGTTAGTAATTGTGCTATGGGTAAACAAGCACTTGGAATTTTCGCAAGTAATTTTACAAATCGTATTGATACAATGGGACATATTATTAATTATCCTCAAAAACCAATTGTATCAACTAAATTATCAAAATATACTAATAGTAATGAATTGCCATCAGGTGTTAATGCAATTGTAGCAATCATGACACATTCTGGATTTAATCAAGAAGATAGTGTTATGATTAATAAATCAGCATTAGACAGAGGATTATTTACAAGTACTTATTATAAAGCATTTCGAGATCAATGTGCTAAAAATCACAGTTCAGGTGAAGAAGAAATATTCACAAATCCTACAAATTTAACAAAAATTAAAGAATCATTCTCATATAGTAAATTAGATGAATCTGGTTTCGTACCAAAAAATACTTATATTGATGGAAATGATATATTAGTTGGAAAAGTTATGCCTCGTAAAATTAATGGTAAAAATACATATCAAGATAATTCAACAGTTATGAAAGCAAATGATGATGGTTATGTAGATTATAATTATGTTGGAACTAATAGCGATGGTTATAAATTCTGTAAAATTAGAATCAGAAAAAATAGAAAACCAGAAGTTGGTGATAAAGTTGCATCAAGATCAGCTCAAAAAGGAAGTATTGGAATGATATACGATCATCAAGATATGCCATTTACAAAAGATGGGATTGTGCCAGATATTATTATTAATCCTCATGCTATTCCATCTAGAATGACAATGGCTCAATTAATGGAATGTATTATGGGTAAAGTAAGTTGTTATTTAGGCGCAGAAGGAGATGCAACACCATTTAATAATTGTACTGTTGAAAATATTGCAGCTATTTTAGAACAAACTGGATTAGAAAAACATGGCAATGAAATTATGTATAATGGTAGAACAGGAGAACAAATTAAAACAGAGATATTCATTGGACCTACTTATTATCAAAGATTGAAACATATGGTTGCGGATAAAATTCATTGTTTGACAGAAGATCATGAAGTATTGACTGTTAATGGATGGAAAAAAATTAATGAAATTACAATTGAAGATAAAGTTGCTACACTTACAAATAATGTTTTAAATTATGAAAATCCAATTTGTACTTACAAATATCCAGATTATAATGGTTATATGTATAAAGTAAGTAATAATAACGTTGAATTAGACGTAACGATTAATCATAGAATGTATATTCAAGAGTTTGACGGTATTACATGGTCTCCATATAAATTAGAAAAAGCAGAAGATATTATTAATAAAACGATTGCTTATAAGAAAAATGCAAGATGGATTAAATCTGATTATGAGATCGTAATTAATAATCAGAAAATTGATATGAAATTATGGTTGAAACTATTTGGAATCTTAATTTCATATTCAAAATGCGAAATGGGTACAATTAATATCAATAAAAATCAGAATGATTTAATCTTATATTATTTAACATCAAAATTAAATATTGATTACAATAACTATACAATTATTGAACCATATTTATACAATTATTTCAATGAAATTAATGGATATCTACCAGATTGGGTATGGGAATTAAGTACTAGACAAGCTAGAACATTAATTAATTATATGAATAATAATAGTAATATTTATAATACACATGATGAAAAGAAAGCAGATGATTTTATGAGACTAGCAATTCATTGTGGATGGAATGGAAATAAGTCCTATTATAATAATGGCTGGAAAGTAGCAATTATTAAACAATCTAATATTATAACAAAAGGTGGTAATTGTGAAATTTATAATTATTCAGGCACAGTATATTGTCTACAAGTACCAAGTGAAGTATTTATGGTTAGAAAGAATGGCAAAGCAATTTGGACTGGTAATTCAAGAGGAAGTAATGGTCCAATTGTAATGTTGACAAGACAATGTTCTGAGGGAAGAGCAAGAGGTGGTGGATTGCGTCTTGGTGAGATGGAAAGAGATTGTTTCATAGGACATGGTACAGCATCATTCTTAAAAGAGAAAATGTTAGATTGTGCTGATAATTATAGAGTATTTATCTGCAAAGAATGTGGGATGATTGCAAACGTAAATCCTGATAAAAATATTTATAAATGTAATCATTGTAAAAATGCTACTAATATAGTACAAATCAGAATTCCATATGCGTTTAAATTATTAACACAAGAATTATATACAATGAACGTTATTATGAGATATATATGTAATAATTAAATAAAATATTTATGAAAAATAAGGATGCCTAAGAAATATAAAGATTTTTTGTTTTATGAAGATAAAAAACAAAAGAAAAAAGATGAAGAACGAAGAAAGAAAGAAGTAGAGAAACAAAAGAAAAAAGATGAAGAACGAAGAAAGAAAGAAGTAGAGAAACAAAAGAAAAAAGAAGAAGAAAGAAGAAGAAAAGAAGTAGAGAAACAAAAGAAAAAAGAAGAAGAAAGAAGACGAAAAGAACTAGAGAAACAAAAGAAAAAGGATGAAGAAAGAAGAAGAAAGAAAGACGAAAATAAAGAAAATACAACTAAAATTAAAAAAGTAGATAAAAAAATAGAAGAACTTGAAAAAAAAAATAAAATTAAATTAGAACTACAAGATGTAATAAATAGTTTAAATGATAAAATTACGATAAACACAAAGCAAATTGAAATAAATAAAATAGAAATAAAGAAATTAAGAGAACTTAATAAATTTCTTTAATTAATTTTTACATCTTGATATTCTTTATATATAAATTTAGGCATTATACTTCCAACTTGTGTTTCTTCAAATGCCTTATTAAAATCAGTTCCTTGAAATAATAATTTAGATTCTGTAAAAATAGGCTGTGTTAGTTGTGGTTGTCCTAAACTAGTACAAATAGGCGGTCTATTATTAATATCACTTGTATTACTTGATTTATAATTAATAGGATCATAAATTCTATAATAAATTTCAGTATCAGATGGTAATTTGCTTATTTTTTCTTTTGTTTTATCATCTATTTCCAATTTTTCTTTTATTTCATTATCAGAATAATTTTCAATTATATTTAAATAATATTTTATTTTATCTTTATTATCTAAATCCTGTGAATCAGAAATTGCAGATTTTAATAAAACTTTATAAACATTTGGAAAAGTATTTTTAATAAATTCATTTAAATCAATATTATTATCTAAAATATTTTTTACTTTTAATATATCATCTTTAACACTTTCTAAATCTTTTTCAGTATTATTTTCCATATTATTTATATTATTAATTTTTCCTTGTGCGATCATTTTAAGTTCTAAAATATTAAAATGTTTATTAAAAACTTTTAATAAAACTTGTTTACTTAATACATATGTTGATAAAATTTCATTTTCAAAATTTATATAATTTATATTTTCAAGCATTGATATGAATAAATAGTCATTTAATTGTAAATGTATAAAACAATCTTTTAATGGTTCTACTATTTCGTCAGAAGGATTACTGTTATGAATAATTTTATAAATTTTCATTATACGAATTAATAAATTTTTTTTAGCAATTGAACTTTCCATTTCATTATTATAATGATTATCTTGTATTCTAATTAATTTATCATATTCAGGTAAATTATAAAGAAGTTCTTTTAATTCTCCATCATCATAATAAGCAAATTTAGACATTTCACTAGCGGTTGGTGCTCTTTTTAAGATATATCTAAATATTGTTATAATGTCATATTCATTTAATTTAATTTTTTTATAGGGATTATCAGGTAATAAATTATCATCTATTAAATCCTCAATTGAACTATAATCAATAGTTGAAGCAGTGAATTTTTCAGTATTGTTAGTATTAAATATTAAATATATAAATACTAAAAAAATTAGCATAATTATGATTGCAATATATATTCTCATTCTATTATTAAATAATTATAATATTTGTTTATAGAATAAAAATGGGGATTTATTTTAAACAATTTTATGAAGATAATATAAAAATAAATTCACAATTTGGATTTTATGCAGGTATTAGAAATAAACGTACATTGTCTCATTTTACTAATGTGTTAAGTAAAGAATATCAGAATAAATTATATAAACTTTACTTAAAATATAAAAAATTTGCAGATCAAGATATTGAACTTAAACAAAATTTAGATTTAATTTATAAAAGAATACTTTATAATTTTGATTTGTATTTAATATTTGGTTCATATGATAATGAAATAAGATTTTTTTTAGATAAAAATAAAAGTGATTATCCTAAAGAATCCACGCATTTTATTTCTAGAATGATAGATTTTCATTCTTATATCAAAACTATGATTAAAAAACTAAAAGAAGGACTTCCTTTAAATATAACTGTCCCTTATATCGTTTGTAGTAAATTTTTGAAAGATATTAAGAGTTTAAAAGATTTTAATTATTTATATAAATTTATAAAAAAATATTATTTACCAAAATGTCGTAAAACTATTGGTTTATGTCATTTAAAAAATGGTAAAATATTATATAAATTATTAATAAATAATACATTAGGTATTAAAAAATCACCTGAAAATATTCATAAATTAGGTTTAAAATTAATTAAAGATTGTAAATTACAAAAATATCCTAATGATAATTATAAAACGCGTGAAGAATTTTTAGATGATTGTAAAAAAGCAGTAAAATATGTATATGATGAAATAATTGATAAATATTTTTATTATAAACCAGATAAAGAATTTGAAATTAATGTTGTTCCAAAAGAATTAGAAAGTTCATCGGCGCTTGCATATTATGATCCTGGTAATAATAAAATATTTATTAATTTAAATTTTTATAAAGAATCAACTAAATCATCATTATATTCATTATTTATACATGAATGTATGCATCAATATCATTTTAATTATATGAAACATTATAAATTAGAAAAATATCAAATTTTTGGTTATGAAAATTTAGCATTCATAGAAGGTTTCGCTCATTATATGGAAATATATGTTCCAAATTATAATGATAATACAAATGAATATACTATTCTTAGAAAATTAAGATTAGTTGTTGACACTGGAATAAATTATTATGGATGGAATTTTGATAAGGCATTAAAATTAATGAATAAATATTTATCACATCGTGAAAAAGATAATATTAATGAAATTCATAGATATATTTCAATTCCAACGCAAGCATTGTGTTATACAATGGGAAAATACGAGATTATTAAATTAAGAGATAGATTCTTAAAAGAAAAAAGAGGAGATATTAAAGACTTTCATCATAAATTATTAATAAATGGGCCTGTTTCTTTTATTTATTTAAAAAAAATATTATTTACGTAATATAGATATAAATTTTTTATGAGTAAAATTACAAAAAATAATACTAGATCATTACGAACTATTAAACCATATAATGATATGCATATTAATAGTGATATTAAAAAAAAAATAGATATTTTTTCTAAAAATAAAGAATTGTTTGACGAAATTCAATTATTAAATATAAAAGATGAATTATTTTATACTAAATATACTGAGTTATTTATTAATATCAATACATTTATTACAGATACATTTTTAAAGAAAAAATTTAAAAATTTATTACAAAATAAATTTATCAAAAATAGTTTATATATAAATACTAAAATATTAAAAGAAAAAGAACAACATTTTAATTATAAAAAACAAGAATATGAAAAAATGTTTGATTTAATTAAACCAGAATCGCAATATTTTCAACAAGAGTATGATATTATATTAAATGCTATTATTGCATGTAAAGAAAATGGGGTTATTAATGATAGTAAATATGATTTAGACTTAAATAGATTAAATGATATCAAAAATAGTCATGATGTTTTAATAAAACAAAAAAAAATTCAAGAAAAACAAATATCAATATTCGAATGTTCTACAGTATTTACAATACCACAATTTACTGATACATGTTGGTTTAATACAATATTAACAACAATTTTATATAGTCAGTATTCACGAGAATTATTATTAAATGATAATAAATTTGAAATAGAACAACATACAAATGTTTTTTATAATATAATAAATACTATATTGAAATATAATTATAAAAATTCTATAGATACATTACGTTTATTTAATTTATATTTTAAACCAGAGAATTTAATAAAATTATTAGTATCTAATTATAATTTAAATATTGATCCAACCGCTGCTTTTTATCCTCAGTGTTTTTTACCATTTTTTATTAAAGTATTAGGAAAAACATATATATCATTAGATTATTCACATGATATTTCAAAAGGCTATTTTAGTAATTATAATATTAGTAAATTTATTTATAATTATAAACAAGATGTAAGAAACTATTTTACAGAATTACAATTATGGGATTCATTAATTCAAGAAAGTAAATCATTATATAATCCAGATTATATAATAATAACAATTGGTGCTGATTATGATAATTTTTTTGATAATAATAAAAATTATTTAATACAAAAATATGGTATAGATGTTGCATCTCAATATATTAGCAATAATATTACTATTTTTGATACAAATAAAAAAATAATGGAAGAAATTAATTATTATGGCAATAAATATATATTAGATTCATGTATTTTAGGCAATTATAACGCAGCTGATACAACAACAAATAATTTAGGAGGACACGTAATTGCTGGTATAAGATGTAAAGATCAAAAATTTGTATATGATAGTAGTATATTTAATTCTATTAATGATAGTGGAATTCAAGAGTTTTTTTCTTGCCCTGTAATTAATCATGATTGGGATGTTAATAATGATGATATAGCATTTAGATCAGATGAAAAAATTTGTACTTTAATACAAATTGATAGTAAAAAACCATTAATAAATGATTTTTCATTTTCATTTGGTAAAGGTTTAAGAGTTTTAATTTATGTTAAACAAAAAGTCCCCCTTCTTGGTGGTGTAAATTATAATAAATTATTTAATTCTATATTATATTCAATATTATTAAGTGATTATTCGCGTAATTATTTATTATTAAAAATAAATAAAATAAAAGATAAAAAATTATCAAACATAATTAAAAAAATAATTAAAAATAAAATAATATCGAGACATAATGCAAAATCATATTATGATTATTTAATGACACATATTAAATCAAATAATCCAATAAAAGAATTATCTGAATTTATAAAAATTATTAATAAATCATCAATTATATTATATAAAAAAAGAAAATCAGATGATATTTTTTTATCTAAATTAATAAATATTAATTATATACCTGATTATTTATTAATTTATGATAATAAAGAAATAAACGAAACAATTAAATTTAAAGACATAAAGCTCAAAGGTAAATTTGCAATTTTAAATGGAAAAAAATATATATTAGATTCATGTATAATTATAGATGATGATATAAAATCTGGAATAACAATTAAAAACACAAAATATGTGTATAATGGTTTATCGGCATTAAATGCTGGTAATATTGAAATAAATAAATATAATTGGATAAAAGATGATAATTCAAATAAAATTTTAATTTATGTATTACAAAAATAAATAATTAATATAGATATGGATGCTATTAATTTTTGTAATAAAGTTGTTACAATACCTCAAACAGGTGGCACTTGTTGGTTCACAGCAATATTGATGTCTTTATTATATAGTCAATATTCGCGTAAATTATTATATACACATTTTGAAAAAAATAAACAAACAGATGGTTTACATTATATATTTGATGAAATTTTAAAATCATATTATTTAAATTCAAAAAAAACACGCGATTTTTATATGAAATATACAAATGAATATATATTAGATCATGTTGGTATATATGAACCTAGAATTCTTAATGATATGAAAACAAATGGAGCATATCCATATATTTTTTTGCCTAAGCTTATAAGAAAAATAGGTAAATCATGTTTAACACTTGATTATTATAATAAGAACTTTTATGTTGGAATTAACGAACAATTACATCATAATTTAGATAATTATGGAAAAATAATTATATTTAATCAGTTAGAACATTATGGTATCCCAGATCCACGTGCATTTGCATATGATATTAAAAATAATGTTGAAAATATTTCTTACAGTCCAGATTATATATGTGTAAATATGTGGGATAATGTTATTGAAAATGGTGGAAAACATTTATATACATCATATTTAGACAGAGCTATTCATACGCCTCAAATAGCACATGCGATAAAATTAGTGAATTATAATATAAATTTTGATAGAAAATTATATGAATTAAGAAATGAAATTACTTATAATGGAGAAACATATTCATTAAATTCGTGTATTTTATGTAATTATAATCAATTACCAGTAGCACATGCAATTGCTGGTGTTTTATGTAAAAATACTAGATATGTTTATAATGGATGGACTCAAACAACAGTTGATCCAGCTATGCAGCAAATAAATGGAGAAGCAAATAATTTACCTTGTTTTTTAATGAAATATGATTGGAATATTAATAATCCAAATGAAAAATTTTGTTTAAATCCAAGCGCTTGTTCTTTAGATAAAATAGAATTTACTAGACAAGATTTATGTTTTTCTTTTGGAAAAGGTTTACGAATATTATTATATGTTAAAAATACTTCTACCAAATCAATTGATAGAAATTTAGAATCATCTGTTAAACAAGATTCATTAAATATGTATAATACACTAGGTAGTTCAAAAAGAAAATCAAAAGATGCAAAATTATATTTTTTTAAACCAATAGATCATAAGTATAATTCAACTCCAATAAATAGTAATAGTGTTAAAAAAATTAGTGAGAAAAAATCTGTTTCTATTGATGTTAAAAAGAAAAATAATGATAAAATTAAAGAATTATTAGAAATAAATAAAGAATTATTATTATCCAATAAACAAATACGTTCAGAAATTAAAGAATTACGATCAAAAATTAAATCATTATAAATTTATACATAAACTATTAAATAAGAATTTGATGATTTTAATACATTTTCAATTATGTCATTTGAAATTTCATTAACAATATTATCATCATACATAATAAATTTTTTTAATTCTTTATTAATACAGATAGCATTATAATGACCTCCTTCTAGACTACCATGATGAAATCCTATACCATTTAATAAATAGTCCTTTTCAAAATTAAGTTTAATATTTGTAGTTATATATGTGTTATTTTTTTGAAAACGATTTAATGAAATAAATAATATTTCAGGTGATTTCCATACAATAGTTTTCTTATTATAAGAACAATTTTTCTTACATTTATCACAAATCCATTCATCTTTACCTCTAATTTCATTTATAAATTGTTTATGTAATAATTCGTGTATTGTCCCTTCTTCGTTAACATCTAATGCTATATAAATGAATGGTTCAAAATCTCTATTGATATGTCCGCATTCTAAACATTCAACTGAATGTAAATAAGAACCTTGTAGTAAGTCTAAAATAGGACTTTTTTTAAATTCATTATGTTTTGCAATCTTATATGCATGTTCTTCAAAAATATTTTTGAATTCATGATTGTAATTTATTATTTGGGATGTTTCATCATGAATTTTTTGTATAATAAATAAATATATTTCACATATATCATTTTGCTCGAAACGTCTAAAAATATCTTTAAAAATATTGTAAAAATTATGTATGAATCTAGCAGGATGTACTGAATTATTTGATGAATCAAGAACTTTAAATAAATCTTTTATTTCATATGTAATTGTTTCTTCTGCTGTATCTGAATTTAATATAACTGTTTTTAATTTATCACATCTATAAATTAATTGTAAAAAACTATTAATAGCACAAGTAGCACCGAGATTATTTAATCCTTGCATTATTTCACTTATTTTATTATTTAAAAATTGATTTTATATATTTATTTAAAGAGTTCATATATGTCTTATATTGTATATAAATTTACTAATTGTAATAATTTTTATACTGAAAGAAATTTATTACCTGAAATAAGTCTTGTTATGAAAACGTTCAATGACTATGATGAAAATAATTATTTAATTTGTAATGGACCTATAATTAGTAAAAAAGATAAGGATAATTTTAATTTAGAAATATACAATAATATTCACGAGCAATATTTAAAATATTATCAAGAAAACATTAATATAAAAATAATAATATACGCACCAGACCATGATAGTTATAAATGGTGTAAGCAATTTTTAAAATTTTTTAATGTATTTTATTATACACTTAAATATGATATTAACAAATATTTAAATGAAGAATTAAAAATTTCAGATAAATTATAGTAAATTTATATTATAAGTACTATTATTATTTAAATAAATAAATCCATCTATTTTTATTTTGTATTTAGATTTAAGAAATGGAATTATAAAATCTTTAAATAAATTATTCATTTCAGTTTTATAATTTTTGTATGTTTTAGAATTACAAACACCTAATTTTCTATAATTAATAAATTTAATACAAATATTATATAAAACATCTTTTAATTTATTTTTTTGTATTTCTGTAAAAAAAGTGCTTATATATATCATATTCCATATTGTTTGAATATTACTAATTTCATTCATATTTATTAATATTAGTTTTTTTGAAATAATAACAACCCATAAATATTCTTTACTATTTAATTTTATTTTTATACTATTATACATTATTCTATATATATGAATATTAATTTTTCCATTTATGACCGCAAATAATACAATTATAGAATTGTGTAATTGCTTCATCTCCACTTCTTGTTTGTAATTCATAATATGATATCTTATTGTTTTTACATTTACCACATTTAATTGTATCAGTCATAGATACTTGTTTAATTTCATATGCAGCCTTAAATTTAAGTTTTTGTTTTTCAATAATAGCTTCCCATCTTTCTGGAAAAATTTCTTCACAACTCATGTAAGGCAATTTATGTGGGATAAATTCTTTATTTTTTAAACGCTCAATTAGTTCTTTATTTTTTACATATGTATCTTTGTTTAAATTTGAATAAATTGAACGAGCAATATTAAGATAACTATCTGTAAATAAATCACTAGCCCATGAAAGTGGAATTTTTAATGAATTTGCATAATCAATAGTTGAATTAAATATGCCAATTTCTAAATCAGTTGCTTCTAATTCTTCTAATTTAATATCATTAATAAGTAATTCTCGTAATTTATTGCGAATTTCATGTTTATTATTAGTATTTGAAGTAGTAGTCATTATAAAATATTGTTAAATAGATATATGTCATTTTTTTTATATAATACAAAAATAAAAAAAATGATTATTTTTATTTAAAGATTTATCAGATAGATATAATAAATAACAATGAGTTCACCAATCTTACCCAAAAATGTAGATGTATCAAAATTCAAATTTTCTGAAATGAAAACATTGTCATCTGGGTCAAAAAGTATTTATGTAAATTATGGATCACAAAAACTTCGTATTCAAACTCCTGTAATGTATATGCCTTATGGTATCGGAGAAGGATATGAAGATAAGAATGCTAAATTGACTGATCCTAAAAAACCAAAGAAATATGATCTAACTATTTCATTCAAAGGCGTTGAGGAAAATCCAAAGATTCAATCATTCCTTGACAAAATGAAAGAAATCGAACAAGAAATTATTGACAAAGCATTCGATAACCGCGAGCCGTGGTTTAAGGATGATTATGATGGAAATAAAGCATTCGTTGCTCGTATGTTTTCTCCAATGATTAAAATTGATAAAGATCAAAAGACTGGAAAACCAGTTGGTAAATATCCTCCTACATTCAAAGCTAAGTTTCCTTATGATGAGGTAAATGACAAATTTACATTTGATGCTCTTGATATGGAGAATAATGATATTGAATTCAAAGATATTATGACAAAACTAAAAGGTGGTAAAACACAACTCATTATTGAAATGACTGGAATCTGGATTGCAGGTGGTAAATATGGACTAACTTGGAAAATTGTATCGGGTAAATTCCAACTTTCATCAAGTAATAAGATTACATTTATCGAAGATAGTGATACTGAAAAAGCTGTTAAAGAAGAGGAGGAAGACGATGAAGAAGAATCGCTCACACCAAGACTTGAAAATATTAAGTTAGAAACTACAATTGCAAATAGTGATGATGAAGAGAATAGCGATCCTGAATCAGTTCAACAAGATCAAGAACAAACTAAGGAAGAACCTGTTAAAACTACAAGAGGAAGAAAAACAACTAAAAAATAAATAAAACAACTGCTATAATACTAGCCATAATTATTTTTGCTAGTATAGTTGGTTCATTTTTGTCATTTAATAATAATATCCAATTATTAAATATCATATTAAGAAATTTAAAAGCATAATTATTTGTTAATAATAAATATAAAACAAACCCTATTAATGCTGTTTTAAATTTCATTGTATATAAAAATTCTGGCATTTTCTTCTTTTTTTCTTCGTTATTCATTATTCATTATATTAATGAAATATAAAATTTCCATAGTATTACTAATTAAATTACTAGCATTAAATGTCATTTGTTCGATTGTTATTAAATTAGGCGTTTCTATATCAACCATCCAATCTGGTATATTATTATAAAAATCATCATTGTATAAAGCAATCGATTTTATAAAATTACAACATAACATAAAACGTTCATTGCCATTTTCAAATAATCTTATTATTTCTCTTGCAAAATCATAAAATATATTATTGTCAGTTATATTTACAAAATATTCATTCGATTCTTCATTATTACGCGAAACTAATTTAAATGTTTTTATTATATTTTTAATTTGAATAGATGTTAATTTTAAAAACCAACGCGTATCATTATAAAAACCAATTTTCTCAATTATTTGTGATACATCTGTATATGCTTGATGAATTGAACTCCATTCAAATCTATTAATTTTATGATGAGGATTTAATTTAAAATAATTAATAAAATCATTTAAACTTTTAATAACATTATCGGGTATTTCTTGTTTTGTATAAGGATTCCATTTACCATTTGTATCAATAAAGTATTTTAATTCAGTTGCTATAAAAAAATAATTTGTATTATTTTCATTATAAATAAATAACTTTTTTTTATCTATATCATTAATATTATCCATTGTAAAAGGATCTTCTGCATTATTTAAAATAATTTTACTATTAAAAATATGTTTTTTTAGTTTATTATAAATAAAAATATTATTTAATTTATTTATTTTATCAAGATTTTCTTTTTCAATTAAATAAGTTTTGAAATTTAATTGAAAAACACTATCAATAATGTCATTTGTTTTTTTTAAGTTTTTATAATGAGATAATAAAACCTTATTACTTGAAAATAAGGTTTTTAAACATGCCTTAAATATAAATTCTTTTGTATAAATATCATTTGAATTATAAATATACTTAAAAATATTATACAATTCACACGAATTTATATCATTTCTCCCAATTGCTTTATTTATAATATCATAAACAACATTATAATTATTAGTATGAATAGCGCAATAATTATTATATTTAGAAGTAAAACAACAAGATTTACAATTGTTATTTTTTCTATATATACAAAAATTCATTTATATTTTATATTAATATTATAATATAATCATTAAATAACTTCTGGTATTAATATTCCAGCATTTAAATATGCATAATAGTCATAATACTTGCCATTTAATTCAACATATTTAATACCTTTTATTAATACTACACGACCTTTTCCTTTTCTATCAACTTGATAATTACGATGTTTCATTATTTTATAGTCATGGCTAATATCACTTGTGTATGCTAAATCATTATTATTTACTCCAATAGCCCATCTATAACATCTGAATGTGTTTGTTAATGGCTTATTTTGTTTAGAATTTATAACACAATCAAATGAAGCACTCTTTAACATATTCAAGAATTTATTAATAATAGCTTTCTTCTTTTCAGCTGTTTGTAAAATATGTTCGTCGGTTGTTAACCCTCTATCATTCTTTTCAATTTGGAAATCACTTTCTCTTTGTTTTTTAGTTAATCTCATAATATAACTAAATACTTGGACGTTTCTTTTTTCAACTGGTAATGCTTGATGAGAACATGAACGTACTGCACGACCAATAACCTGTTCTATACGCACATTATTCCAGAAAGGTTCAACTAATAATACACGTCTCACATTTTTTAATGAAATACCTTCTGCACCACTCTGAGTAATACAAAAAATTTTAACTAATTTACCATTTAATTGATCTGAATCATCAGGTAATAATTTACGCATTTCATTTGTAATATTTTTGAAATCTCCATTGAATAAATTCATTAATAAACGCGTTTTATCTTTATCTTGATCGAAAATTATATATCTTTTATTGTCATATTTAGCATCAAATATATCATCATCTGTAAAATAATATTCATTTTCAATTTTCTTTAATGAAACTTGTTTATAACCTTGGCGATTTAATACTTCTGCTAATATTCCTAAACCTTCTACTGAACGGAATGAAGAATATATTAGAACTGAACCAGGTGATTCTTCTACATCTGTAATTATTTTAGCAAATTTAGGACTATGATGATTTTTAAGATTATCATAATCTAATGCATTACTCTCATATAATTTATCTAACATCTCTTGTAATTGAGTATTATATTCATCGATCGCTTTTATTTCTTTTTTATTTTCAAGGAAATCATCATCGCTACTTCCATCATCATTATTCATTTTTAATAATTTTTTAATATCTTTTGGATATATACGTTTTATATCTTCTGGAAAACTAAAATTACAAACTGCACGAGTAAAAGCACGATAAACAGAATTATTTTCAGCAAATAGTCCATTACCTTTCTTTTTATTCAAATCTTGTTTAATTTCATAATTTCTTGCTTCGACATAATTTTTAAATTGAGTATCTGTCATATTTAAATAATTAATTACTGGTGGTAATACAGTTGGAAATAATTCACTGCCACTTATACTATAATAACTGACTGTTCCTAATATACGGCGAATAAATAAATCATCATTTTTAACAACGGGATTATCTTCATCTGTAGTATCAAGAAAAAACCGATTAAATCCATCTTTATTATTTGGCAAAGCACTATATAAATTAGTAGTAAATCGAATACCAATTTTAACACCTTTAATTTGATTTATCTTACTTATAATATTTTCAATTAATTTATTACTACTTACACCCCAGTTATCTTTGTAAATCATATTATTTTCATCTCTTTTAAAACCCTTTGGTAATAATGTTATTTGTATTTTACGATTTTCATTATCAACATTATATTCATCAATAAAAACATCTAATTTATTTTTTATTAAAACATTTTTAAAATCGTCCATTGGTATTATTGATGATGTTTTTGTATAATTTAAATCATATACTGACATATATCCGCGTATTAAATTTATTAAAGTTGCAATTTCATAAGGATTATTAATCATTGGAGTACCTGATAATAATAATATTTTAGCATCAACGGCGTTCATCAAATGCGAATAAACAGTTCTTGCTAATACACTGCCATTTACAACTCTACTAATAAAATTATGTATTTCATCAATAATAATGAATGAATTGTCAAATGGTGATGAACCTAAGCTTTTTATTAATTTAGTTGATAACCCATTATAACTTATAAAAGTATAACGATTTTTAATAATATGTGAAGTAGTCATACTAATATTAAATTTATCTTCGTCATCTGGTTTGGTTTTTATAATAATAGATTCGGGAACATCGCTTTCATATAAAGGAACCCATACTAATCCATCTTTCTTAATTAATTTATCAGTTATTGCATATTTTTTTTCTAAAACATCTAATGATGCTTTATTCTTTTTTGAAATTTTTATTTGAGTCCAATCTTTTTTTAAATTAAGTCCAATTGAACTTATTTTTAAAATTTCATTCTCATAATTTACAGCTAATGAAGCAGGACTTAAAACAAAAATCTTCTTTTTTTCTATATAACCTTCTGCTGCCGCAATTGATGCACCAGACTTACCTGAACCTAATTCATGATATAATAATGCACCTCTATATGGACTGTCGAATTGTATATAATCTTTTATTAATTTTTGTTGAGGATATAAATTAATAGTATTTTCATCTTTATCATTACACACACCATCATCGCAATCACATGCTGGCTTTTTTAAAAAACTATCATATTTACTTGGTTTAAAATCTTTGTAAATTTTTTCATTATAACCAATACGATTAGGCATTAACCATTCATTTGGTTTAACTTCGTTTTGCATTTTCTATTATTATATAAATATAAATATATATATATTAATGATAATGGTTGAAATAATTATTGATAATCGCGAAGTTGATTTATATAATAATATAATTGAACGCGATTTAGATAAATATAAAGATAAAATCAAAATTACAAAAGAACAATTAAAATTAGGCGATATTCTTATAAAATTTGATGATATTGTTTATGTTTATGAAAGAAAAACTATGAATGATTTATTGAGTTCTATTAAAGATGGTAGATATAAAGAACAAAAATCAAGACTTATATCAAATTATCAAAATATTAATTATATTATTGAAGGCACTGATATTATTGCATCAAATAACAGTCATAGTCAGCAAATATTAACAAGTGTATATTATCATTCGATGTATAGAGATAATATTAATGTTTTATTTACTAAAAATGTAAAAGAAACTGCAACATTAATATTATTGATTACTACTAAAATTGTAGATAAACCTGAAAATTTTAAAATAGAACAAAAAGGAATAAATAAAGACCAAACTGTTGAATATATTGATATTTGTAAAATTAAATCAAAAAAAATAGATAATATTGATAAAGAAACATGTTATTTATTACAATTATCACAAATTCCAAATATATCTAAGCAATTAGCTAAGAATATCAAGGATATTTATCCTAATCTAAAATCATTGTTAGCGATTTTAGAAGATGAAAAAAGAATTGAATTATTGATGAAAATACCTGGTATTGGCTCAAATAAAGCTAATAAGATTGTTGAATATTTATGCGATCATTGAATTCCATTTTAATTTATAATATTTTAAATTTTTTTTTTTCATATATCTATTGGAAGTAGTACATAGATATACAACAAATGCTGAAACTATTAATACACCTCCGATAATCATTTTATTTATTATAATAAAAAATATTCTTATATGACATAAAGCATTTAAACCCTTTTATGTAAATAAAATTTTTTTGTTTGTAAATAAACGATCAGTGTCAATGCTAACATATCTTTCAAAATAGTCTTTGGATCAATAGGTGGTAGTTTCATATTTATTATTTATAATAATTAAAAAATCAATTTTTATATTATTAAAAAACAATAAACCCTTCTTTATGCATAAAATAATAAGCTATACAAAGTGCACCAATTATATTAAAATATGCATGATATGTTTTCATATTACACGGAGAATCAAAAGCAAGTATATATATATGACTCAAAAATACAATACAAATGCCAATATAATATGATATTAAATGAATATCCATGGTCTATTATAGATAATAGATAAAAATATATCTTTATTTAAGAGTTTTAATAAAATCTTCCATATTTTTAGTTCTCATACTTGAATTGCAATTTTGACAAATTGGTTTTAAATTAGATACAATAGTTTCACCACCATTATATTCTGCAATAATATGACCGCAATTAAAAGACATTTGAGTAATATCAATTCCAATATCTTTATGATTGTGAAGGGTTCCTTCTTTTATTGCTTTTCTTATATTTTTATTATGTTCTGGTGATTTAATTAAATTATTTTCAATTAATATAAGTTAAGGACATTCATTCCATAAATAAGCATTATGATTTGTATTTTCAATAATTAAACTTTTTATTTGTTTTTCATATTGAAAACCTTTTTCAATATTATTCATAAATAATATATGATTTTAAATTCTATATCAATTTTTTATAAAAATTGATTTTCATTTATTTATATTTTTATATATCAATCAATGGTTTATAAACAAACAAAATTGAGAGATTGGATTGAACCTTCAAAAATTCAATGGTTTCTTTCATATAATTCAAATGCAATTGAATTTCTTAAAGAAAATCCTGATAAAATTGATTGGAGTCAATTATCATCAAATATAAATGGAATTGAATTATTAAAAGCAAATCCTGAGAAAATTAATTGGATTAATTTATCAAGTAATCCAAATGCGATTGATATCATTAAAGAATATATTATACATATTAATTGGTATAATTTATCATCGAATCAAAATGCAGTAAGAATACTTGAAAAAAATATTGAATTTATTCATTGGCATATATTGTGTTTAAATCCAAATGCAATAGATATTATTATGCAATATCCTGAAAGGATTGATTGGAAATCATTGTCAGCAAATGAAAATGCAATTGAAATTCTTAAAGCTAATCCTGATAAAATTGATTGGCATATATTATCAGGTAATCCAAATGCAATTGAACTTCTTAGAGAAAATCAACATAAGATTTGCTGGACTACTTTATCAGCAAATAAGAACGCAATTGAACTTCTTGAAGAAAATATTGAGAAAATTAATTGGTTTAATTTATCAGAAAATCCAAATGCCATTAAGCTTTTAAAAGCTAATCCTGAAAAAATTGAATGGGATAATTTATGTGATAATCCAAATGCAATTGAACTTCTTAAAGCTAATCCTGAAAATATTTATTGGGATAGTTTATCTAGAAATGAAAATGGAATTGAACTTCTTGAAGAAAATCAAGATAAAATTTGTTGGTATTATTTTTCATCAAATCCTTCAATGTTTACATATGATTATGAATTAATTAAAAGAAATTTTAAAGATTTAGGTGAAGAAATAATTCATAAATCATTACATCCTAAGAGAATGTTAAGATTAATGAAAGAATATGGAGAAGATGAGATTTATAGATGCTATTTTGACGAAGATTAAAAATTGATTTTTTTGATTATAAAATGGAAATTAAAATGGTTTATCAACAAACGAAGTTAAGGAATTGGATTGAACCTTCAAAATTAAATTGGTATTCATTATCAAGGAACCCGAATGCGATTGAATATCTTAAAGAAAATCAAGATAAAATTTATTGGTCTTATTTATCATTAAATGAGAATGCAATGGAATTAATAAAAGAAAATCTTGACAAGATTAATTGGGATTATTTATCATTTAATAAGAATGCGATTGAATTTCTCAAAGAAAATACAGATAAGATTCAATGGGTATTAATATCATCGAATTCAAATGCGATTGATATAATTAAGGAGAATCTTGATAAGATTGATTGGATATATTTATCAAAGAATGAGAATGCATATGATATAATTAAGGAGAATCTTGATAAGATTGATTGGATATATTTATCAAAGAATGAAAATGCAATTGAGATTTTGAGAGAAAATCCTGAAAAAATTAGTTGGGAAACAATTGTATTTAATTCAAATGCGATTGAGATATTAAAAGCGAATCCAGATAAAATTATTTGGGATTATTTATCATCTAATAAAAATGCGATGGAATTATTAAAATCAAATCCTGATAAGATTAATTGGGATTATCTATCAATGAACCCAAACGCGATTGAAATACTAAAAGCGAATTATAAAAAGATTAATTGGATTAATTTATCGGCGAATACGAATGCAATGGAAATTTTAGAGAAAAATACTGAATATATATATTCATATAATTTTTCATCAAATCCTTCCATATTCACATATGATTATGAATTAATTCATAAGAATTTTAAGGATTTAGGAGAAGAAATCATTCATAAGGCATTACATCCTAAACGAATGTTAAAATTGATGGAAGAATATGGAGAAGATGAGATTTATAGATGCTATTTTGACGAAGATTAAAAATTGATTTTTTGTTTATTAATCTTTTTTATATTAATGGTATATCAACAGACTAAGCTGAGAAATTGGATTAAACCTTCACACCTTGGTTTATATTCTTTATCAAAAAATTTAAATGCTATTCACTATTTTAAATCAAATCCTCATATGATTGATTTATATTGTTTATCATCTAATAAAAATGCAATTGACTTATTAAAAACGGATATTTATAATGTTGATTGGATTGCTTTATCAGCTAATCCAAGTGCAATTGAATATCTTAAAGCTAATCCTGAGAGAATTGACTGGGATAATTTATCATTAAATGAGAATGCAATTGATTTTCTTAAAGAAAATCCAGAAAAAATTAACTGGGATAATTTATCATTAAATGAGAATGCAATTGATTTTCTTAAAGAAAATCCAGAAAAAATTAATTGGAATCTTTTATCATCTAATCCAAATGCAATGGATCTTTTAAAAGAAAATCCTGAACTAATTCGTTGGAATTGTTTATCAGCTAATCCTAATGCGATTGATATTCTTAAAGAAAACAAACAAAAGATTAATTGGGAAATTTTATCATCAAATCCAAATGCAATTGAACTTCTTAAAGCTAATCCTGAGAAAATTTATTGGTCTAATTTATCAATAAATCCAAATGCAATGGATATGTTAGAAGAAAATAAAAATTTAATAGTATATAATAAACTTGTATCAAATCCTGCAATTTTCACATATGATTATGAATTAATTCATAAGAATTTTAAGGATTTAGGAGAAGAAATTATTCATAAGGCTCTACATCCTAAGAGAATGTTAAGATTAATGCAAGAATATGGCGAAGATGAGATTTATAAATGCTATTTTGATGACGATTAAAAAAAATATTTAAGAAAAATTGATTTAATAATCTAAATTATTTAATAATAATGACAAACAATGTATCTCCGTTGAGATATCCTGGTGGCAAAACACGAGCTTGTAAAGTAATTGATGCTATTTTAAATTATAATTTTGATTTAAAGAACTTTGATATATTAGTCAGTCCATTTTTTGGAGGTGGTTCATTTGAATTTTATTTTCAGAATAAATATAATTATAAACTAATTGTGAATGATAAATTTAAGCCTTTATTTAATTTCTGGAAACAAGTAAAAGAAAATAAAGAAGAATTGTGTGATGAATTAAATAAAATTCCAATTGTTTCAAAAGAACTTTTTACAGATTATAGAAAGACTATTAATGATGTAGCTAATTTACAACAAGCAATACAATATTTTATTATTAATCGTTGTTCGTTTAGTGGTTCTACATTATCTGGGGGATTTTCAGAAGAAGCATCAAAAAAACGATATACACCTTCATCAATAAATAAGATTCGTTTATTAGATTTCTCTAATATTGAAATATTTAATAATGATTTTGAAGAATTTATAAATATATACGGTGATAGAGAAAAATCATTATTATTCTTAGATCCTCCTTATTATTTAGAAAAACAATCAAAATTATATGGAAATAATGGTGATATGCATGAAAATTTTAATCATAACCAATTATATGATTTAATAAAAACAAAGAAAAATTGGTTGATAACATACAATAATTGTCTCTATATAAGAAACTTATACAAAGATTATCAAATTTTAGAAGTTAATTGGAGTTATGGAATGAATAAAACAAAAACTTCATCAGAAATAATTATTTTATCAAAAACTAATTGATATATACCGGATATTAAACGAAAAAGTGGATGTTGTGGGGTTCGAACCCACGCTGTACATAGTACAATACCCTCTTAAGGGGTACGCCTTAAACCACTCGGCCAAACATCCGGTATATATATAAAAAATAATAGAACATTTTAAGTATTTATTACATACTTGCCATTTTATAATTATTAATATAAACTTATCTTTATATATATTTAAATAGGTTATAATGTCTATAATTTTAGGGAGTCGCGATAATATTTACCAAAATTTTCAAGCTACCAATAATTTTTTTTTAAATAGTACAACATCATCAAATATTTTATATTTAAATTATGGAGAAAGTTCATTTAGTAATGCAACTATTATTTTTAAAAATGACTTCGAAATTGGATTGTTAAATAATTCAATATCAATTTATAATAAAAGTAATTTATTTACTGTAAATAATAATAGTACAGATATATTTACAAATTTAAATTTATATTGTAATATAAATATTGATAATTATATAAAAACATCAAATTCAACAGTTTATTTAGAAAATAATTTAGAATTAAACTTTAATAATAACATTAATAATTCATTTAAAATTAAATTATCAGATACAAAAGATATATTAAAAGTTTATAAAGATAATGTGAATTTTTATTCAAGTAATTTATATGCTTCAAATATTTATATTGATTCAAATTCAATTTTATATACTAATTTTATTGATAGTCCAAATAATCGTCCAGTTGTTATAAGAAATATGTCATTTGCTGAAAATTTACGTATTTTTACAAATTCAGTTGTTGAAAGTATTAAAATTGACAACTTAGAAATTTTTGGTAATTTATTAGATAATTTACCAATTAATAATAATCCTTTTTCAAATAATACCAATTTTTTTGGTTCATGGTCGAATTTTATGATTGATAATAATATTAATATAACTGATATTAATTTTTCTAAACCTAATATACTTGTAAAAAAAGTGTTTTATTCTTCTAATTCTGCTAATATAGGTGGTTCAAATATTTTAGAATTTTACACAATAAATTCTAGTAATACTACTAAAAAAGTTTTTACTATTAATAACTATGGTTGTATTAATATAGGTCAAAATGATAATAATAATATACCATTATATATTAATTTTTCACCATTAAATTCAAATATTTTTGAATATAAAAATAAATCCAATTCATTAAATAATATTTCAATTGGTTCAAATGGATTTTTAAATATTGGAAGTAATTATTTATCACACAATCATTTAAATATTGTTAAAAATAATTATTATGATAGTAATAATAAAGAATTAATATCTTTAAATAATAATTATAATAATGATAGTAATATTTATAATAAAGACGAAAGAATAATTATTCCATTTTTGAATGATGATTTTATAACAGATTTTAAGATTATATTAGATACCTCTATTGAGGATGTTGGTATTTATAGAATAACAAATAATTTTATTATTAACAACATAGCTTCGTATATTGGTATATATAATGATACTGATACTGACAATCCTAATTCACAATATTCAAAATTAGTTATATCATATACTAATGTAATAATTTATCCTGGTAATCATACTTTTAATATTAATCCAGTTGTTTCAACTGATGATCCGAGTATTACTAATATTTATATATATCCTTATTCGTTTGATACGCAACCTTTAACAAATTATAATATAATTACTATTAAAAATACTGTTAATAATACAACAAATGTTTTTTATATTTATAAATATACATATTATTATAATTATACTGGCTTTAATATAAATAATCCAACAAATTTATTAAAAGCTAAATATAATAGTAATACTGTATTTTCAATTTCTGCAAAAGGAAATGTAGGAATAGGAACACATTATACCGATTTATATAGTTTATATGTTTCTTCAAATGCTAAAATTCAAACAATTGATTGTTCTAATATTTTAAATTATTTAACAAGTAATATATCTTTTCAAAATAATTCATTAAATAATATAAATAAATTAAATGCTGTATCAATTAATGTAAGTAATATTAATATAAATTCATTAACAGCATCATCTAATTTTATAGGTTATTTAAATGTTAGCAATCTTGATATTATGACTAAAACAAATATATTTTCAAATGCATCATTAAATGTATATTCTAAATCATCATTTGGTATTCAAAATAATTATTTAAATAATTATATATTAAATGTAAATATATCATATAATGCAACAGGAAATAATAAAAATAATGGTATTGTAATTTATAATAATGCAATTAATATAAATCCAAATTTATTATTATTAGGAAATGCTTTACAATCATATCCATCAATAAGTTTATCAAATGTAAATACAAATGCTAATATTTTACTAAACAATAATAATAATTTACAAGTTCTTCATACAAGTAATTCTGTTTTAATTAGTAATACATATAATAAATATATATCTTTCTATAATAATGCAATCACCTTATTTAATGATAATCAAAATAACTCTAAAATATTTTTAGGTAGAAAATCAGGTTTATATGAAGATTGGATTTCATCGATTTCTGCAATATCATCAGATGTTTCAGAACCAATTATAAATACATTTGGATTATTAAATTTTAGATCATTTGATGATAAACCAATAATAACAACTAAAATAGATAATAATAATACTGTTTGTATTGGTATTGGTATTGATATGCCACCAGCACCCGTTGAAAATAATAGTATTTATAATTGTAATTTAGTTCTTATTAATTATGAAACGACATTTACAAGCAATGTAAATATGAATTGTAATTTATATATTACTGGATCTATATTAACACCTTCTGATAGTAATTTAAAGAAAAATATAATTAAAATTGACGATTCTATTGAAAAAATAAGTAAAATTTCAGGATATACATATGAAAGAATTGATACAGGTAATATAGAATCTGGATTATTAGCACAAGAAGTTATGAATATTTTACCAGAAGTTGTTGAATATAATAGAACAAATAGCCATTATAATATTTCATACGGAAATATGGCAGGTTTGTTTGTAGAATCAATAAAAGAACTTAATAATAAAATACAAATTTTAACAGATCGTATTTCATATTTAGAAAAAATAAATAATATATAATATTATTATATGCATGTAAAAACTATATTAGGATGCTTAATAACAATAATAATTAATGATTATATTTATATTTACATTAATCATATTTATTATGTTAGATTTTTAGTATTTATAATATTTTATCTGTTATTTGATATTTTTAGAATTTATAATGATTATTTAATAGCATTTAATGAATTGCAAATACTTAAATATCATGAAAAAAATATGTATGAAGAAATACGTTATAGCATTATTTTAATTAAAAATATTCAATGTGATATTAATAATAATTTATTTAGATATCATATTAAATAATCATTATAATTCACTCTTTTTTTTTACATAACAACATGGAAAATTTTGTTTATTTAATTTCATTTTATATTTATCACTGGGACATTTATTATCGTCATCAGGTCTTCTTGCTTTGGGGCATGTATTTTTTGGAATAATTTTTTTATTAATAACTTTTTTTAAAAAATCTATATTATCCTCAGAATTTATTGAAATACTATTTGTAAATGATTTAGATTTTATCGAAGATATATTTTTATATAAATGATGGTCTATTGCAATTTTCTTTAAAGCATTATTAATTTTAGTTAGTAATATTGATTTTTTTGGCATAATTTCATCATATATATGTTGGTCTGATGTTTGTTTAACCAACCCTTCTTTTCTTGGAATAGATTTATAATTATGAATAACAACCTCTCTTTTTAAAAATGGATGATCTAATGGTATTTCTTCGTGCGATTTATATCTAATACATCTCCCTTCTATTTGTTCTTTTGCAGATGGATTCCAAACTGGATCAATTTGATGTAAATGTTGACAATGTTTAAAACTTATACCTTCTTTAATAGATGGCGATCCTAATACAACTCTTATAAGTTTACCATCCATATTTTCAATCGAATTTAAAACAAGTTTTACACGTTGTTTATTATTATCATCCAATGAAGCATCCCATAAAACATAAGTTTTATATGGTTTTGTTTTATATTCATCAGTATAATTAACCCATCCATTTTCATCAAAATATTTTTTAATTAAATATAAACAATATTGTATAAAATTTGAATAAATAACATGTTTTCCTTTAAATTTATTTATTAATTTAATTAATTTATAAATTTTTGGAGCATATTCTTTTAAATTACTTAGAACTTCTCCAACTTTATCATAATTATATACGGATATACTAACTTGTCTTTGTGAAAGTAAGAATAAATCATTTACTTTTTCATCATTTTCATCTCCATTTATAATTTCAAATGTTTTTTTGTCTTGTAATTTAGATAATCGTATTTTTTCAGTTTTATATTGAACCGTTGGAAAATCTTTAAAATCAGTTATAAAATAATAACTAATAACACCTTTTAAAAATTGTATTAAATATTTTAATGTTTTATTTTCTTTTCTATTATCCATTTTTAACATATAAATTACGTCTTTTTTTTTAATAGTACGTTCTGTTAATGGATTTAATAAATATATTAATTCTATAAATTGATTAATATTGTCAAAAACAGGTGTTGCTGTTAAAAATATAATATTATAATTATCAGATACTTCCAATGCATATGTTGTAATATATCTTAATACAACTGCATTAATATTCTTAACAGAATATGTAATTTTATTTTTTTCATGAAATCTATTCAAAATTTCAGTATTTATATAGTTGCTTATTAAATTATGAACTTCATCAATAATAATTATTTTATTATCAACTAATTCTTTTAATGTTGTTTTGATATCTTTTGATTTTTTAAATAAATTTACAATATATTCATAAGAAAATATTGAATATTTTTTATTTATTTTTTTTAAAAATATATCTCTTAATATATTTTTTCGCATTATTGTTGTTTCAATGTCATAATATTCTTGCAAATAATCTTTTTGATCTTTACAAATAATAGGAATCAATTCATCAATATAATTTGTTTTTAAACGTGCTGGTAAAATTACAATAACTGATTTATTGCTATCTTTTTTCATAATTTCCTCTGCCATAATAATTGATGAACGAGTTTTTCCAGTTCCTATTCCATGATATAATAAGAAATTTTTCATACTTTTATAATGTTTTGATGTATATTTCTTTAAAAATAATTGCTGTTTTAAATGTCTATTGTCGTCTTTATCTAATATTTTTTTATATTTCTTAAAAACGGTTGATCGACCTGTATAAGATGGTTGTTTTATTATATCTATTTTTTCATCATCAAATGACTGATAATCTTTATCCATTTTAACATAAATTAAGGTTCTTCTTCCTTTACCAAATGAAAAACATAAATTATTTTCATCTGTTTTATCTAATCTATTTAATTTACATAAAGATCGATTTAAACAGAAACGATTATTTATATCATTTACATTCCAATCAAATTTCATTAATTCACATGGCATTGTATCATTTTTGAATACTCTATCACTTCCCATAGCTTTATCATCAGTTGTTCTTATCCAACCATTATAAACATATCTATTATCTTTGCAAGTAATACCGGCAATCGCGTGTCCTCCTTTTGTTTTAATTACATTATAATTTCCTAATATACATGAATCTAATATATATCTATCGCCATTAAAAGATATATATTTTTCTAATTTTTCTAAACCTTTAAATTCGAATTTTGTATTTTTTAAAATATATTTTTTATATTTATCTTCTGTTGTGTATTTAGTAAAATGTTGACTGTTTCTTTCAAAATTTACTAAAATATAATCTGGATTTTTTTGATTTAATTCATTCATAAATTTTTCTAAATTTGAATCTAATGTTGTTTTTTCTACATTAAAAAAAGCTTTTTCTCTTTCATTTTCACTTAATGATTTTACTAGATTTATATAATAATCTCTGGTTGATATATTATCTAATGTTATACAAGTTTTACCTATATAATTAATAAAAAATGGTAAAAAACGATAAGCAACACCGCCTATTTTTACAAGTTTAGTTAAATTTACCTTATTTTTATAAAAAGAATCTAATATTTTTTCTGGACGCATTATTTTAAAATATTCTATTGCTTTTTCTTGATTAACGTATTTTTTTGTTAATATTTCATTAATTATTTCATATAATTTATTATCTTTTTCATTTACATAAATATTATTATGTAAGAGTAATTTTCGTGAATTTTGACTATATAAAAGTGTCATTAAAATAGAATTAAACCAACACGTACTTAAATATTGTGGAATTGTAACAACCCTATCGCAAAATTCTTTGCCATTCATATCTATAAATTAAACGTTAAAAAAAATAAATTTATTAACTTAATGATTTAGATATATCTTTATCTATTGATTTATATTTTTCATTCATTTTGACATAAACCAACGTTTTATGACCGTCAGTTTTACCAAATGAAAAACATAATTCATCGTCTTTTGTTGCTTTATCTAATCTACACATTTTAGAATTTAAACAAAATTCTTCATCTTTATTAATATCCCAATCATATCTCATTAATTCGCATGGCATTGGTCCGTGTTTAAATAAATCTTTGTTTACAATACCAGCATCTTTTGTAGTTCTTATCCAACCATTATAAACATATCTTTTATTTTTACAAGTAATACCAGCAATTGCATGTCCTCCATTAGTATTTTTATAATCAGATAATAAACAAGAATCTAAAATATATGTATCACCATTAAAATGAATAATATTATCTTGAGTATGTAAACCACTTATTTTAAGAAATTTATTAATAGGATTAGCAATATTATAATAATAAGGATTAAATATAATATCTGATGATAAAATAATATTTACTAAATTTTTTTTATTTTCATTAAGATTTACAAAAATATAATCAGGATTTTCTTGTTTTATTTCTTCTAATAATTTATTATAAGTTGAATAAAAATATTCAAAAATTAGTTTAGCAAATTCAATATTATCATAATCTGATTGTATTTTAAACATAAAGAATATTTTTAAAAAATTTAAATAATAAGAATCATCTTTATCTTTATCTAATGTTATACTTGTTTTACCCAATGATTTTATAAAATTTGGTAAATGTGTTGCATAATTATTTCCATTTTGTATATGAAATTGTTCCATAAATTTAGCAGAATTCATAAAATTCTCTAATATTTTTTCTGGACGCATTATATTAAAATATTTTAATGCTTTTTCCTTCGATATATAATTTTTAGTTAAAATTCTATTTATTATTCTATATAATTTATTTGTTTTTTCATTTGCATAAATATTATTATATAAAAGTAATTTACGTGAATATTGACTATATAAGATACTCATTAACATAGCATTAAACCAGCATGTACCTAAGTATTGTGGTATAGTTACAATTTTATTACAAAAATTACATATTTTATCTAACTCTTGATAAATTGGATCATTTTCTGATAAACGTTTTCCAGTAATAGGATTAATATGTTTATTTTTATTCCAATCATAACATTCTTTTGATGTTAATTTTGGTTTAATAATTATATCTTTTTTAGGATGTGTTTTAGGTTTGTCTATTATTACATCTTTTTTAGAAGGTGTTTTAGGTTTAGGTTCTTGATTTATAGTAGAATCACATATCTTATTTAATTCTTTATAAATTGGACTGATATCTTTTAAACGATGACCTGTAAGT
>Ga0136644_10000132_pt1 | contig 54838 bp, 48 predicted proteins | sample C_130820_EF_Meta_FD_94780 | JGI IMG/M metagenome (GOLD analysis project Ga0136644, IMG submission 94780) | Freshwater microbial communities from Lake Croche, Canada to study carbon cycling - C_130820_EF_MetaG (v2) (version 2) | ecosystem: Environmental > Aquatic > Freshwater > Lake | place...
ACGGTGCTCCTGTTCCTGAAGCGTCATCCCGACGCCCGGCGGGAGGTGAAGACCTACGACGACGTTCCGGTGGAGGCGCTCCTCCCGGCGTTCCTCGTGAGCGAATTGGAGACGGCCTTCGAGATCGGATTCCGGCTGCTGCTGCCGTTTCTCGTCCTCGACGTGGTCGTGGCGACACTCGTGGTCTCGACGGGCCTCGTGATGCTGCCTCCGTCGCTCGTGTCGTTGCCGCTGAAGCTGCTGGTGTTCGTCATGGCCGATGGCTGGTCGCTCGTGGTGCAGTCGCTGCTCGACGGCGTCCGCACGGCCGGGTCGTGAGGCCGTTCCTCTCCCAGTCTGCATCCGATCCCCGGGGAGCATCCATCATGGGCGGGACCGACCTCGTCGAACTGGTGCGTCAGGCGCTCGTGGCCGGCCTCTTGGTCGCGGCCCCCGCGCTCCTCGTCGCGTTCGCCGTGGGGAGCCTGATGGGACTGGTGCAGGCGGCCACCGGCATCCACGAGCAGGTCGTGGGACTCGTCCCCAGGCTCGTGGCGGTCGCCGCAGCCCTCGTGGCTCTCGCACCCTGGATGCTCGAGCGGATGGCCGATCTCGTCCGCGGCTCGATCACGGGAGGACCGTAACCGTGGCCGCCGATGCCGTCCTTCCGTTGCCGGCGATCGTGGCCGTGGGCGTCTTGGCCCGCAGCCTCGGCGTCGTGCTGGCCGCCGGCGCCGCGCTGCCCGAACTCGCTCCGCGCATCCGGATCGCCCTCGCGGTGGCACTCGGAGTCGTCGCGTTTCCGCAGGCCTTGGCGGTCGCGGCCTCGGATGCCACGCCGACCCTCGGCATCGCCGGAGGACTCGCCGTGGCCGTGGGCGAGGCGATCGTGGGCGCGGGCATGGGCGCGGCCGTCGCCGCGGTCACCTCCGCCGGCGGCTGGGCCGGCGGCATCCTCGGCAGCGTGGCGGGGCTGTCGTGGGCCGACGATTTCGCCCCCGAGGGCGACGTACAGTCCGCGGGCCTGGCCCGGTTTGCCTGGTGGATCAGCTGCGGCGTGTTTCTCGCGGGAGGCGGCCTGGAGACGATCGTCGCGGGCGCGGTGGACAGCGTCCGCCTGCTGCCCGTCGGCACGCTCCTGCCCGGCACCGGCATGCCGCGCATCGACCTCGCACGACTCGCGGCGGAGGCGCCTGCCGCCGCGCTGTCGCTGTGCCTGGCACTCGCCGTGCCCGCCCTCCTCGCGGTCGTGGCATTTCACCTGGCGACCGCGATCGCGCTGCGCACCGTGCCCTTCGCCGCCGGACCGGGCTTCCTCCAGGCGTTGGCGGCCGTCGTGCTGCTCGGCGCCGTTTCCATCGGGGCGGATGGCTGGGCCCGCAACTTCCCCACGCTCGTGCAGGGCCCGATCGACCGCGTGTTCGGGCTGCCGTAGGCGGGTGAGGTGAGCGATGAGCGACGCCGAGAGGTCGATTCCCGCCACCCCGCGTCGCCGTGAGGCAGCACGGCAGCAGGGCGCGGCGCCGAGCGCGGCGCTGCCGGCCTTCGTCGCCACCGCGGCGGTCGCGCTGCTCCTCATGCCGGGGTGGTCGCGGACAGCCGTCCCGGCGGCGGCGACATGGATGCGCGCGGGCATCACTGCCGCCTTCGCGCGGGGAGCCGAGTCGGCGGTCCCGTTGCCAACGCGGCTCGTCGCGCCCACGGCGGGGCTCGTGCTCGCGGCCGCAGCGGCCGGGGTGGCCGTCCGGTTCCTGCTCGACGGCTCGTCGTGGCGGCTGGCCCGCGCCGCCCCACGCTGGCAGCGCGTCGATCCCCTCGCCGCGTGCCGCAGGATCTTCTCCGCCGCCACGGCACGGGCGGTGCTCTGGAACGCCGCCTGCCTCGCCGCCTTCGCCGTCGCGGCCGGGCTGGCAGCCGGGCCGATCGTGGGGCTGGTTGGATCCGCCGAGCCCGTCCTCGACGCGGAGCGGCCGCTGGCGGCGCTCAGGTCGACGCTCGTGCCCCTGATCATCGCGGCGGCCGCGATCGCCGCGGCCCAATGGGGCCTGTCCCGCGCCGCCTTCGAGCGTCGCCTGCGGATGACGCCCGAGGAGATGAGAGAGGAGATGCGGGGTCTCGAGGCCGATCCGAAGATCAGGTCGGAACGCCAACGACGGTCGGCCCGACGCTAGCCGCGAGTCCCCGGGACACCCCGCTCCGCCGCCGGCGGGTCCGGCTGCGGCACCGCGTAGCCGTAGCGGTCGATGAACGGCCTCCAGCGGCGGGCGACCTCGTCCACGATCCGAGGGTCGTGCGAGTAACGATTCGTGCGATAGCCGCGCATCGACCGGGCCTGCTGCTCCACGGCCGGACGGACGCGGTCGAAAGCCCCGAGTTCCAGCCGGGCATACGCCTCCTCGAGCCGGGCGACCGGATCGGCGCAGAGATCCTCGTACCGCACTTCGTGAAGCCGTCCCGGGCCGAGCGTGGCACGGTCCCGCTCGAAGGCGGCATACATCTCGTCGAAGGCCGCGAACACATACCGCTCGAGCGACTCGCCGTCGTCCACCTGCAGCGCCTGGGAATGATGCAGCGATCGCCACAGCCGCATCGTCGAGGGAAAGACCACGAAGGGATCGCGGACCACGTGCAGGAACCGCGCTTCCGGAAACATCTCCGCGAGCACACCCACCCGTGCCGTGTGTGGCGGGCTCTTGAGCACGGGGCGACGCGGGTCGCGGACCGCGAGGAGCGCGAGAAACCGCCGGAGGTTGCGCTTCCAGCGTTCGAGTTCGGACGGGGGAAGCGCGGCCAGGTCGAGGGCCTGCGGCCGATCCGGGCTCGTGAGGGGGAACGCCATCCGCCGGTACGGCGACGGCGAACCCATGTTGGCCAGGGCGAACTCGTCCTCCTGCGGACGGTGCCATCCCGCCGACACGTCATCCATCGGCCGCTTGGCCGGCATGATCCACGACAGGGCCGATGTCACCAGCGACTCGGTGAGCAAAAAGTGCCCCGGCGCGAAGCACTGGTAGGTCGTGGGACAGCAGAACCTGCCGTCGAGCATCAGCAATTCGTGGAGGAGGGTGGTGCCCGAACGCCAATGGCCGATGATGAACAGCGGCGGATCGGTGTCCGGCGGGGAAGCGAGCTGCCGGCGGAACCGGGCCGAGGCGAGCGGTTCGGCGACCGAGTTGAACGCCGCCGCGGCCGTGATCGTGCCCATCAGCCCCCACCGTGATGGCGATGCCCGTACGCCGTGCTCCCGCACCAGGTCGAGCCACACTCCCAGGGGCATGCCGTGCCAGAATCTCGGGCTCCACCACGGGTAGGCATGGAACGCCTCCTGGGAACGCGGACCGGCGGTGGATGCTGCTGCCATGCAACTAGGGTACTCAAACCGGCACGACCGCGTGTTACTCGAGCGACTCGCCGTCCGGTGCGGCGGCGATCCGACGGGGCTCGAATGCCTGTTCCAGCGCCGCCACGAGGTCGGCGGCGACCGCCCTGCCGGTCGTGCGACAGCACTCCGCACCGTCGGCATCGAGCACGAGCAGCGTGGGAAACGCCCTGACTCCCAGAGCCTGGCAGGCGGCGGCATCCCGATCGGCGTCGAGCAGCACGCACACCGCGCGCCGGGACACCGACACCAGTCGGGGCTCGCGGAGCGTGCGCTGGGTCATCTCGGTGGAGAACCTGCACCAGCCGGCCGTGCACACGAGGAGCAGCGGCCGTTTCTCGGCGGCGGAGCGCTGCCGGCCCGCCTCGTAACCGCCGACGTATTCGATGGCCGGTCCGCTCCCCGCGGACGCCTGTCCAGCCGCCCCGAGCAACGCGCGCGGGCGGAGCGGGCGGGGCATCTCGTCTCGGATGTCGCAACCCGTCGTCATCACGAGACCGCACGCGACGACCGCTCCGAGGACCCGGCCGGTCATGCCCGCCGCCGGGGAATGCGGATGCGAAGGTCTGCGGGAGGCGGGATGGGGAACCGGCATGCGGCGAGTGGTAGGGGGGGATCACGGGGCCGACAAGTCCGATTCGGCCCGGGACTGCCTGCCGGGGCAAGCGAGGGAGGCGGGGCGGGCGAGGCGGCTTCGACGACGCTTGTGGCGGGACCGCGAAAACCCTACCGTCCCGACCCCGTGATTCCCCACCGGACTCTGCGCGTGACCTGGGCCGGTGCCGTGACCGTCGTCGCGGCGCTCGGGTGGGGCTGCAGACTCATGCCGCGAGGCCCCGTCTCGCAGGATCTCGCCGTCGCGCGGCGGCTCTCCAACGAGGGCTTGTCCGCAGCCGACCGCGACGATCTCGCACAGGCGGAGCAGCTGCTCGCCCGCGCCGTGAAGAGCTGCCCCTCGGACATCGAGGCCCGCCGCCACTACGCCGACGTGCTCTGGCGGCGCGGCGAGCGGATGGGGGCCGTCACGCAGATCTCCGAGGCGCTCCGGCTGTCGCCGGGCGACGTCGCACTCTGCCTCGACGGGGGCCGGATGTACATGGAGCTCGGACTGCTCGACGACGCCGATCGCCTCGCCAGCGAGGCCATCGCCGCGGCCCCGGGATCGGCGGCGGCCTGGCACCTGCGCGGCCAGGTCGGACTCGCCAGGGGCAGGGCGAAGGAGGCGCTCGCCGACTTTCACCGCGCGCTGGCGATCGCGCCTGAGGACCGCGAGATCCTCCTCGACACCGCCGAGGTCTGCCTGCGGCTCGACCGCCCGCAACGCTGCCTCGCGACGCTGGCGATCCTCGGGGAGACGTACGGCCCGAATCAGACGCCGCCCGACGTGCTCGCCCTCGAGGGCCGCGCGCAGGAGGCTCTCGGCCGGCCGCTCGACGCCCTCGACAGCTACCGGCAGGCGATCGCCCGCGGCGGAGCGACTCCGGACCTGGAGGCGAGGGTGGCCTCCCTCGTCGCGGGGCCGGCCGGTGAGGGCGGCGTCATTCGCCGGTAGTGGTCCGGCCCGTGAGCACGTCGAAGGCTCCGATGGCGGGCACGAGCAGCGCGAGCGTCGCGAAACCGTAGGCCGCCGCGGTGACGAGCAGCACCTGCAGCGGATTTCCCTGGAGGAACCCGGTGATCGCCACGAACGTCAGCGCGGGGAGGAGCGCGGAGGCCCAGGCGATGGCGGGGGACGGATTGCGGGCCGACAACGCGGCATACAGGCCCACGGCCCCGCCCACGATCGCCGCGAGGAACGGCGCCAGTTGGAGTTCGAAACTGGCCCCGAACGCGACCATGATGCGCATCACCGTCGCGACGCCGACGAACAGGAACGCCACCGTCCCGAGCGCCACCGCGATCGCGCGGCGGGAAGACGGATACGACATGCCGACGTGAAACCCGAGCACCGCCGCGAAGAACAGCAGCACCATCATGCCGAGCGCGAGATAGAGCGAGTTCTCCACGCTGACGATCCCGACCGCCGCGAGCGCCGCGCACAGGGCGAGCGGCAGGAGGACGAGTTCCCGGGCGACGACCAGCACCCCGCCGATCTTGCCCCACACGAACTCCGAGGGCTCGAGGTCGCTGGCCAGGATCAGGTCGAGCGATCCGCGGTCGCGCTCGGTCGTGACGCTCGTGACCGCGAGCGCCGCGACCGCGACCAGACTGGCCAAGGCCATCGGCACCACCGCCACGGCGATCGCGAAGTGATCGGGGCGGGCGGCCCGCGCTTCCTGCACGATGCCCGCGACGGCCGCCGCGAACAGGAGCAGCCAGGCCAGCCGCACCACCACGATCGCCCGGCCGTAGGCCCGCGTGCAGATCTCCCGCCAGAGCACCGGATTCGACCACACCTCCCGCGAGGGGCGCCTGCTGCCGGCGGCGGCCGACTCCCGCGGCCGACGCGACTCGCCCGCCACGTTCCACCGGCGCACGTTGGCGACGGCGACGGCGCTCGTGGCGAGGAGGATGGTGCCGCAGACCGCCAGGAAGGGCGGGAGGAGGCCCGCACCGGATGGATCGAGCGCCGCGAACGCGGCCCGGGCGGGAGAGATGGCGGCGCCCGCGGCGTGGCCCGACCTGGCGGCCGCGAGTTCACCGACGGCCAGCCACGCCACGAGCGCGAACAGGGTGATCGCCAAAGCCTGGAACGTCGTGTCCTTCCAGAAGGCGACGGCGGTGGCGAGGCTGGCGGCGGCGAGCGCCGCGGCGACGGTCACCGCGAACAGGCGGGCGAGCTGGGCCGGCATCACGCCCCCGAACAGGCCGGCGATGGCGAACACGGGCACCGCCGCGAGGAGGAGCAGCAGCACGCGCACGAGGCTGGCGGCGAGCTTGCCGAGAACGAGTTCGGCGTCGGAAATCCGGCTCACGAGCAGCAGTTCGAGCGTGCGGCGATCCTTTTCCATGGTCACCGCCACGGCCCCGGTCAGGGCCGCCGCCAGCATGGCCAGGCAGAGTTGGAGGGGTCCGAGAATCCGCAGGAGCGTCGCCCCGAAGCGGGCCGTGTCGCCGGCGGTGGTCACCGGCTGCGTCCCCGTCACCACGAGCCAGCAGGTGGCGATGATCGCGAGCAGGGCCCCGGCGTAGACGGCGCGGGCCACGAACAACCCTCGCGCGCGGGGGGCGAAGCGGAGTTCGCGTTCGAGGACGGCACCGACCTGCATCCGAGACCACCTGGCCACGATCCGGGTCGCAGCGGCATGGGGGCTGTGGCAAAAACGACAGCCGAAAGATACAGTAGCGGATGGTGTGGGAGGAATGTCCCTCCGTCAATCACGAGGAGAAAAGCACATGGCGTCGTGGCACTGGTCGAAAGGCGGCAGCGTGGTGGGGGCGGTCATCTGCGCGGGTCTGATGGCGACCCTGCCGTCCCGGTGCGCGGAGGCCCAGATCACGGCCCAGACGCTCGTCGGCAAAGCGGTGTCCGACGACGCGCAAAACCAGGAGGTGACCGGCGCGATCAATCGATTCCGTGACCGCGACATCGACGGCTGCCGCGCGATCCTCGAGCGGGTGAAGAGCAACAACGCCAAGATGCCCCCGCCGGGCGTGATGATGGCCATGCTCTGGCTGAGCGTGAACCAGCTCGGCCCCGCCCGCGCGGAACTCGAGGACACCGTGGTGAAATTTCCGAAGGATCCGGAACCCTACCTGATGCTCGGTGATCTCGCGTTCCAGGAGCGGCGGGTCACCGACGCCGACATGCTGTTCCGGGAGGCGACGCGGCTCTCGGGCGAGTTCTCGGAAAATGCCAAGCGCAAGCGCGACTTCGACATTCGTTGCAACGCCGGCAGCGCCGCCGTGGCCGAGGCCCGCAAGCAGTGGGACGTGGCCCAGAAGAATCTGCAGGCCTGGATCGCGCTCGATCCGGACAACGCCAGCGCCCATCAGCGGATGGGCATCGTGCTGTTCCAGCTGAGCAAGCCCACGGAAGCCCTCGAGCAGTTCCGCGAGGCGAAGAAGCTCGACCAAAAGGCGGTGCAGCCGGAGCTGGCGATGGCGCGGCTCTACGACGACGCCAAGAAGCGGGACACCGCGAAGAAGTTGATCGAGGCTGCCGTCAAGGAGGCGCCCAAGGATTCGGCCGTCCTGCTCGCGGCGGCCCAGTGGTACCTCGGCCAGAACGACCTCGAGCGGGCCAAGGCGATCGCCGAGGACGCCCTCAAGCTCGACGCCAAGAGCCTGGAAGGGAAGGTGGTCCGGGGGGCGATCGCCCGCGTGGCCCGCGACTACACCACGGCCGAGCGGTTTTTCTATGACGCCCACGTGCAGTCGCCGGGCAACTTTCCCGCGTCGAACTCGCTGGCGCTGGTGCTGATCGAGAGCGACGACAAGGAATCGCGGCAGCGGGCCCTCGAGATGGCCGAGGCCAACGTCGCCATGCACCGCGAAAACTCGCCGCAGCAGGTCAACGCCCTGACGACGCTGGCCTGGGTCTACTACAAACTCGGCCGCCGCGAGGATGCCGAGAAGATCCTCGCCCAGATCACGCAGAACAACGCGCTCACCACGGACGGCGCCTATTACGTGTCGAAACTCCTCTCGGACAGGGGCGAGCGCGACCGCGCCCGCAAGATCCTCGAGGAGGTGCTCGCCAACGAGCCGATGTTCGCCACCCGACCGGACGCCGTCGATCTGCTGGCGAAGCTGAAGAAGGATCCGCAGTAGGGAGGGCTTCAGCCAGGCGGGTCATGACGTCGCACCGGCCGCCGTCATTGCGGCTCCGGCGCGATCGGAATCTCCTCCGGTACTGAATCACCGATCGGCATCGTCCTGATCTGGATGCCACGGCTCGGTCGCACGGCGCCCGCCTGGCCGGGCGCGGGCTGCATGGTCGAACCGCGCCGCATCATCAGCGCACGGTTGCGGGCCCGGATCCGATCGCTCCGCAGCGGGATGCCCGGATAGGCCTCGATCGGGACCTCCAGGCTGGGCAGGCCGATCCGACTGCCGTCGCCGAAGAACGTGAACATCTCGATCGCCGGTGCCGGGGCCGGATGGCCGGTGGCGATGGCCAGCACGAACACCGCCGCGAGCCGCGGAACGGATGTCCGCGCCGCATGGAGCCGCGTCATGAATACCTTCAGTCGTTGTGGAGGGCGTGCCGGCCACGGCAGTCCTGCTCCAGAGGAATCGGCTGCCGCCCGCGAGGCCGTCACCATTTCCCGGCGATCCTGCCTGACCGTTAGGATCGGCAGCGTTTCGCACCCACCCCGTGGTCTTCGACCATGATCGCCGATCGGCCCGCGCCGGAGCCTGCATGACAGTTCCCCCGCCTTTGCTCACCGCCGGTGCCGCCGCCGTGGCGACGATCGTCGCCGCGGTGGCGGTGTATCACACCCGCGGTTCGACCGCGGTGCCGGCGGCGTGGTGGGCCGTGGCCGCCTGTGTCGCCCTCGTCCTCGATGCCTGGGGGCAATGGACCGGCGTCACGGCGCAGCCGAGCGCGGCCGCCTGCATGCGGCTCTGCGTGGCGGCATTCGCGGTCTGCCCGGCGATGTCGATCCTCGGCGCCAAGCGGCCGCAGCACGGCGTCTGGCAGTTGATCGTGGCCACGCTCGCGGCCGTGGTGGCGCTCCCGGCGGCATCGGCCTGGCTGGTGCGCCCCGGCAGCATGCCGGACGCCCACCTCCTCGGCCGTGGATTCCTGCTCCTGCTCACCGTCGTGGGGTGGCTCAACTTCGTGGCCACGCGGTCGGGCCTCGCGGCCACCGCCATCGCGGCCGGACAGCTTGCGATCCTGCGGCCTTTCCTGCCAGGCGTGGCCACCGGCGACGCCCTCCCACAGCCGGGCTTCGATGCCGGGGGCGCGATCCTCGTCGCGGCCGGAGCGGCGGCCGCGCTCGCCGGCGCCGGCCTGTCGCGCGCGAACCGCACCGTCGCCCCGGCTGCGACCCCTGCGATCGCGACCGCCATCGATCCTCCGTTTCTGGCGCTCCGCGACACGCTCGGCGCCGCCTGGGCGCTGCGGATCGCGGAACGGTTCGACACGGTGGCCGCGGAGCGCGGCTGGCCGTGCCGGCTCCGCTTCACAGGGCTCGACGCGGGCGGCGATCCGGGCGACACCACCTGGCACCGGGATGCCCTGCGGGCGTTTCGCGCCCTGATGCGCAGGTTCGTGGACGACGCATGGCTCGACCGGCACGGAGGACGAGAACTGGCGGGATCGGATCGAACCGGCAATGGCCCCGTCGGGAGATACGGGGTAAGATGGTGAACTCCGACAGCCCGCCGGGACTCCACCCGCGGATCTTTCGTCGGCAGCCGTTCCGAGCCCCCGTTCCAGGAGTTTCCCATGGCCGAAGAGTCGAATCCCCAGCGTGCCCCGGAGCCGATGCAGGTGCCGGTCGATGAGTCGCACATCGTGGCCCACTATGCCAACTTCTGCCGCGTCACCGGCACGCCCGAGGAGCTGATCGTGGACTTCGGCCTCAACAAGCAGGTCGCGGGCAACTCCCCGGAGACGATCCAGCTCACGCAGCGGATCATCGTCAACTTCTACACGGCCAAGCGGCTCGCCTACGCCCTCGGGATGGCCGTGCAGCGGCACGAGCAGGCCTTCGGCATGCTCGAGACCGACGTCCAGAAGCGGGTCGTGCAGCAGTCGGCCGGCAGGGCGTGAGCCCCCCGCCGGGCTGCGGGCGGGCGGGCCCGCGGTCCGGTGAACCGCGTCGGGAATTTCACGCATGAGCACGGTCGACGAACGGGCGGTCGAGGAGGCGCGACGGCAGATCCTCGCCGTCGTCGATCGCCTTCGCGCGCTCGCCCAGGGCGACATGCAGGAAGCCGATTTCTTCGCGGCCCTGCTCGGCAACGTGGTCGAGGCCATGGGGGCCGTGGCGGGCGTCGTCTGGCTCGTGCGCGACCAGGGCCGCGTGGAGGCTGTCAGCCGCCGCGGCCTCGAACAGACGGGCCTCGGCGCGGGCGACGAGGCGCAGGCGGCGCACGGCAAGCTCGTGTCGGCGCTCCTGGGCAGCGCCACGGGCCTGGTGGTGCCGCCGCGGGCCGGACTGACGAACGCCGACGGCACGCCGGCGGCGGAGAACCCCACCGACCTCCTCGTCGTCGCCGCCCCGATCGAACGGGGCGGGGCCCGCGCCGGCCTGATCGAGGTGTTCCACCAGCCCAACGCTCCCGACGTGGAGCGCGGGTATCTGATGTTTCTGGAGCAGTCGGCGCAGCCGGCCGGCCACTATCTCGACCGGCGGCAGCTGGCCACGCTCGACAGCCAGCAGACGGCGCTGTCGCAGGTGGACCGCTTCAGCCGCGCCGTCCACGAGACGCTCGACCCCGTCGCCACGGCGTTCGTGCTCGCCAACGAGGCCCGGCGGATCATCGGCTGCGACCGGGTGAGCGTGCTCGTGAAGCGCGGCAGGAAACTGCGGCTGGAGGCGGTGAGCGGGCAGGAGTCGATCGAGCGCCGCGCCTCCGCGGTCCAGGCGATCGAGGCGCTCGTGCGGGTCGTGGCGAAGGCCGGCGATCCGCTCTGGCATCCCGACGCCACGCGCGAGCTTCCGCCACAGATCGAGGAGGAACTCGAGGCCTACGTGGACGAGTCGCATGCCACGGCCCTGGCGATCATTCCGCTGGAGAAGCCCCGGCCCACGCCGGTGGTGAAGCCGGGCGGGGTGGACGCCGTCGCCGTGGCCAAGGCGGAGGCGGCCCCGCGGGTCGCGCCCCGGCCGGTGGGCGCGCTGGTGGCGGAGTGGTTCCAGTCGAGCTCGTTCGACGGCGGCAAGCGGGCCCGCGTGGAACTCGTGGCGGAGCACGGCAAGGTCGCCCTCGCCAACGCGCTTGCCCACACGAGCCTGCCCTTCTATCCCGTGCTCGAGTTCCTCGGCCGCTCGCGGGTGCTGACCACGGCCCGCAACCTGCCCAAGACGATCGTCGCGGCGCTGGCGACGGCCGCCGCGATCCTGGGACTCGTTCTCATCCCGGCCGACCTGCGGCTGGAGGGGAAGGGAACGCTCGAACCGGTCCATCACCGCGACGTGTTCGCGGGCATCGACGGCGTCGTCGAATCGATCGAGGAGGGCGTCGAGCATGGCGCCGACGTGAGGGCCGACCAGCCGCTCCTCCGCCTGCGCAACATCGAGCTCGACGTCGCCCTCACCGACGTGCTCGGCCGCAAGGCGGCGAGCGAGGAGCAGCTCGTCTCCACCCGCCGCGCCCTCCTCGAGGACAAGAAGATCTCCGCCGACGAGAAGACGCGCATGGCCGGCCGGGCCGCGCAGCTGCAGCGGGAGATCGAGAGCCTCGAGGACCAGCGCAAGCTCTACGAGACGAAGAAGCGCGACCTCGTGGTGCACAGCCCGATCGACGGCGTGATCGTGACCTGGCAGGTCCGTGACCGCCTCATGCTCCGGCCGGTGGAGAAGGGGCAGGTGCTGCTGAACGTCGCCGACAAGACCGGTCCCTGGGAGCTGGAGGTCCACCTGCCCGACGACCGCCTCGGCCACGTCAACCGGGCCGCGGCCGAGGCCAAGGCCGCCGGCCGCGATCTGCTGGTGGACTACATCCTCGCCACCGACCCCGGCACGCGGCACATCGGCACCGTCAGGGAGATCCACGAGCAGGCCGAGGTCCGCGGCGAGCAGGGAAACACCGTGCTCGTGCGGATCACGATCGACCCGCAGCGGCACGAGAAGGAGGAACTCGGCGCGGGGGCGAGCGTCACCGCGCGGATCAACTGCGGCAAGCGGCCGCTCGGGTATGTGATTTTCCACGACCTGCTCGCGTTCATCCAGCAACACATCCTGTTCCGCCTGTGGTGAGGCTTCCCATGCGTCCGTCCGTGTTGGCCGTCCTGCTTCTCTCCTGCGTCGCCCCGGCTTCCCGCGCCGCGGGGCCCGACCCGGTGCTCCAGCGGTGCCTGGTGTCGCTGATCGAGGAGGCGAAGGTGCCGGCCCGCGAGCCCGGCGTGCTGGTCGAACTCCGCGTGCGGGAGGGGGACGTGATCTCCAAGGGGGCTCTGATCGCACGGATCGACGACGACCAGCCGCAGATGGAGCGCCGCAAGGCGAAGGCCGAGCACGACCAGGCCGTCACCAAGGCGAAGAGCGACGTGGACGTGCGGTACGCGGTCGCCGCGGAGCTCGTGGCGGAGGCGGAGCACAAGAAGGCGCTCGAGTCGCACGCCAAGGTGCCGGGAAGCGTGACGGAGGTGGAGCGCGACCGGCTCAAGCTGAGCGAGAAGAAGGGGGAGCTCCAGATCGAGCAGGCCGAGCTCGAGCAGCGGCTGGCCACGCTCGCGGCCCAGTCGAAGGAGGTCGAGGTGCTGGCGGCGGAAAACGCGATCGACCGCCGGCTCATCAAGAGCCCGCTCGACGGCGTCGTCGTGCAGGTGTTCCCGCACGAAGGGGAGTGGATGCAGCCCGGCGATCCGCTCGCCCGCGTGGTCCGGACCGACCGCCTCCGCGTGGAGGGCTACGTCGATTCGGCCCGCCACGACCCCGCCGAAGTGAGCGGCCGGGCCGTGACGGCGGAGGTGACGCTCGCCGGCGGCCGCCGCGAATCGTTCACCGGCCGGATCGTGTTCACGAGCCCGCTCGTCGAGAGCGGCGGCGACTACCGCGTGTTCGCCGAAGTCGAAAACCGGCAGGACTCCGGCTCGGGCCAGTGGCTCCTGCGACCGGGCCAGACCGCCACGATGACGATCCACCGTTGACAGGCGACGGCTCGGCATCCTGCCGACCGTCGCCCGGCTGGGTACCACAGGACAGGCTGCAGCATGCCCTCCGCCGACGCCTTCCGCTCCAGCACGACCCGGCCGGTGGGCCTCAAGCGCCGCGGCGACCTCGTGACCACGCGGCAGGTCTACCAGGGTCAGGCCTGGTGGGTCGTGAAGGATCCGATCGCACTGGCCTACTTCCGCTTCCGCCCGGAGGAATACGCCCTCCTCGAGATGCTCGACGGCAACGCGAGCCTCGAGACGCTCAAGGAACGGTTCGAGGCGAAGTTCCCGCCGCGGCGGATCAAGCTCGACGAACTGGCCCGCTTCATCGCCACGCTCCACCGCTCGGGCCTCGTGATCGGCGATCGGCCGGGGCAGGGCCCCCAGCTCTTCGAGCGGCGCCGCCAGCGGCTGTGGAAGCAGTGGAAGGCCTGGCTGGCCAACATCCTCTCGCTGCGGTTCCGCGGCTTCGATCCCGACCGCCTCCTGACGCGGCTCGACCCCTGGCTGGGCTGGCTCTTCGACCCGCCGGCGATCGTCGCGGCGCTCGTCTTCGCGGCCGGCGCCCTCCTGCTCGTGCTCGTGAACTTCGACGTCTTCCGCTCGAAGCTGCCGGAGTTCAACCAGTTCTTCGCGTCGGGCAACTGGCTCTATCTCGCGGCCGCCCTCGCGGTCACCAAGATCTGCCACGAGTTCGGCCACGGGCTGTCCTGCAAGCACTACGGCGGCGAGTGTCACGAGCTGGGGATGATGCTGCTGGTGTTCACGCCCTGCCTCTACTGCGACGTCTCCGACAGCTGGATGCTGCCCTCGAAGTGGAAGCGGGCGGCGATCGGCGCGGCCGGGATGTACGTGGAGGTGATCCTGGCCTCGATCGCCACCTTCCTGTGGTGGAACTCCCACGCCGGCATCTTCAACCAGCTCTGCCTCGACGTGATGTTCGTGTCGAGCGTCTCGACGCTGATGTTCAACGCGAACCCGCTCCTGCGGTACGACGGCTACTACATCCTCTCCGACATCCTCGAGATCCCGAACCTCAAGCAGAAATCGACCTCGATCCTCGGCCGGCTGTCGAGCCGCTGGTGCCTGGGGATCAAGCAGCCCGACGATCCCTTCCTGCCCCAGCGGCGGCTGGGGCTGTTCGCCCTCTATTCCGTCGCCTCGAGCCTGTACGGCTGGTTCGTCTCGCTGTCGATCTTTCTGTTCGTGTGGACGGTCTTCAAGCCGTACCGGCTGGAGGTGCTCGGCCAGATCCTGGGCTTCATGGCCCTCTGGGGCTTGGTGGTCCGGCCGCTGCAGGGCATCATCCAGTTCCTCAACATCCCCGGGAGACGCGACGAGGTGAAGGCGGTCAATCTGGCGGTGACGGCGGTGGCGGCGGCGGCGATCCTGGGGGCGGTCGCGCTCATCCCGCTGCCGCAGCGGGTGTGGTGCGGGGCCGAATTGCGGCCGCGTGGCGAGGAGACGGTGTACGTCACCGAGGCCGGGCGACTCGAGAGTCTGGCGGTGAAGCCGGGCGCGGTGGTGAAGCGGGGCGACGAACTCGCGCGGCTGTCGAGCATCGACCTCGACCTCCGGATCGCGGAACTGGAGGGCAAGGCGACCGACGCCCGGACCCGGCTGGCGAGCCTGGAGCGCGAGCGGTTCACCGATCCGGCGGCGGGCCTCGAGATCGGCACCGTGGAGGAGTCGCTGGCGAGCATCGAGGAGCAGCTCGAAAAGAAGCTGAAGAACCGCACGGAACTCGTGCTGCGGGCGCCGCGTGACGGCGTCGTGCTGCCGGCGCCGAGCGTGAAGGAGCAGCCCGAGGCGTCGGGGAAACTTCCCCCGTGGAGCGGCAACGCCCTCGACCCCAAGAACCTCGGGGCCACGTTCGCGGAGGGCACGGTGCTCTGCCTGGTCGGGGAGCCGGAGCGGTTCGAGGCGGTGATGGTGGTCGATCAGACGGAGGTCGAGTTCGTCGCCCGCGGGCAGCACGTGGACCTCAAGCTCGACTCGTTTCCCTGGCGCACCTTCACCGGGAAGGTGGAGGAACTGGCCGAGACGCACCTCGAGACCAGTTCCGAGAGGATGAGCGTGAAGGCCGGCGGCCTCGTGCCGACGGAGACCGACCCGTCGGGCCGCGAGATGCCGATCTCCACGAGCTACGAGGCGATGATGTCGCTCGACGACACGGAGGCTGTGCTCACGCCGGGGATGCGCGGCACCGCCCGGATCCAGGTCGGCAGCCGCACGGTGGGCCAGTGGCTGCTGCGGCTCGTCTGGCAGACGTTCAACTTCAGGATGTAGGCGAACCACGGACCTCCGGTCTGTTTTCGCCTGGCCGACCTGCGTCGGCTGGTGCTCACCCGGCCCTCCGGGCCTGGCACGTCAACGTACGACAGGCGTCCCGCCTGTCCAGAAATTCGCCGGCTGCGTACGCTCTCCGCATGCCCACGCTCGACCGGATCACGCTCTATCCCGTGAAGAGCCTCGACGGCGTCGATGTCGACGAGGCCCGCGTGCGCCCGTCCGGGGCCCTCGAGCATGACCGCCGCTGGCGGCTCGTCGACATGGAGGGCAGGGTGGTCAACGCGAAGCGCACGGCTGCCTTTCATCCCATCCGGGCCGAGTTCGATCTGGCCAACAGACTCGTCTCACTCTCACGCTGGGCCGACCCGCCGCACGTGGCGGCCGAGACCTTTTCCCTCGTGCCGGGCCCGGGAGGCCCGTGCGGCTGGCTTTCAGACGCGCTCGGCATCGGCGTGCTGCTCGAGGAGCGGGCTGACGGCGGGTTTCCCGACGACCGCGACGCGCCGGGGCCGACGCTCGTGTCGACGGCGAGTCTGGCCGAGGTGGCGCGCTGGTTCGGCTTCGATCTCGCGGAGAGCCGGCGGCGATTTCGGGCGAACCTGGAGATCGGCGGCTGCGACGCGTTTTGGGAGGACGCGCTCGCGAGCCCGAAGCGGCCGCGACTCGCACCGTCGCTCGCCGACCTGCCGGGCGACATCCCGGCCGATCCGTACGCCGCCCTGCCGCCACCGGAGCCGAGGGAGTTTTCGATCGGCGACGTCCGGTTCCGGGCCACGAACGTCTGCCGGCGGTGCGTCGTGCCCACGCGCGACAGCCGCACGGGGGCGGTGACGGCCCACTTGCGCGACGCCTTCGAGGCGCGGCGGGGCAGGGGACTGCCGCCGGACGTGGACGCGAGCGGCTGGAACCACCTCTACCGGTTGGCGGTGAACACCGCGTGCCTCGGCGCCGGGCCGCTCGCCATCGGTGACTCCATCCCGACGAGATGATGCCTCAGGCGAGCCGGGCGAAGGCCGCCGCCTTCAGCACGGGCTTCGTCCGCTGCTGATCGAGCGCCATCGCGAGCGTGGCCGACAACGACGGGGAGCGGGCCACGGCTGCAGCCGTCACGGGAGCGGGAAGCGTGTAGGGGTCGGCCGCCTGGTAATTGACGCGATAGCCGAGATCCTCCAGGGACCCGACCGTCATCCGGCTGATCGGCATCGCCACGCCAGCCCGCTCGGCGACGCTCGTCATCAGTTCGCTGTCGAACACGCTCTCGCGCCAGTGACTCCCCACCGAACCGGACCCCCCCACGTTCTCCACCGGGACTCCCGTCGCGGTGCCGCCGGTGCCGAGCAGCGTTCGATACTCGGCCAGGGCGTGGGTGCCCACGTACCGCGGATCGGTCGTTCCGGCCCCCGTCAGGAGACCGAACCCGCTCCACAGCGTGCCGATGCCGAGCACGTGCCCCATCTCGTGCAGGATCACGTTCTGGAACGTGCCATCAGCCATCATCATGGAGATGTCGGCGGTGTCGAACTGCATAACGCCCGTGATCGGGAGTCCCCGTGATCCGTCCCTGAACGTCCGCGGGCCGGCCTGTCCCAGGATGCCGTAGGCACCGTCGATTGAGACGCCTGTCGCCGTGATCTCGATATCGTCGATGACGCGCCCTCCGACCGTGACGTCTGGCAGGTCGCCGATGATGACCTCCGACCACCGCCGCGCAGCTGTCCGAAAAACCTGCTGCTGGGCGGCCGACAGCGAACTGTCCGGGAAGGTGACGACGATCTGGAAGCCCGAGTCGTCGTCAAGAATGGAGCCTGTACCGGTCGCCGAAGCCGTCGAGCCGTTGTTCGTCGTGGTGGCCGTGAACCGGAATGTCTCGGTGCCCTCGACGAGATCGTCGCCGATCGCGTTCACCGTCACCGTCTTCGAGATCTGGCCGCGGTCGAACGTGATGCTGCCCGAGGCCGCGACGTAGTCGCTGCCCGCCGTCGCGGTGCCGTCGGACGTCGCGTACTGCACGACGATCGGCGCGAGCGCGGGCGCCCCCAGGCGGATCGTGAACGTGCACGCCGCCAGACCGGCGTTTCCTTCCTTCACCGAGGCGTCGGACACGCTGACCGTGACCGGCGCGGGGCCGGTGCCCAGGATCGTCACACCGACTGGGTCGATCGCCGGGATGTCGGCCGATCTCGGCCGCGCGGAGACGAGAAAGTATTCGTCCGTTTCGACGATGTCGTCCACCACGGTCGTCAGTGAAAATGGCAGCGACCGGGTCTGGCCGGCGAGGATCGTGACCGGCATGTCGCGAAGCGGGCGATAATCGCCCGTGCCCGCCGTGGCGGAGCCGTCCTGCGTGCTCACGTAGAACGTCTCGGAACGCGTGGCCGGGGAGGACAACTGCACCGCGAACTGCGCGATCCCTCCCTCCGTCACGTCACTCGCCCCGGTCGCGACGATCGCGGCCGTGTAGGCGTCGTTATCGAGGACCGTCAGATCCACCGAGCCGTTCGCGGAGTCGATCGTGCACCCGCCCGGCCGGAAGAGCGTGAACCGCAGCGACTCGGTGCCCTCGCGGAGCACGTCGTCCACCGCATCGACCCGCACCTGCTTGACCGTCTCGCCGGGCCGGAACTCGATCGTTCCGGAGCGACCAGTGAGCGGCTTGGGTCCGGCGGTGAGGCGGTAGTCGGTCGAGTCCACCGCCGGGGTCGCCCCGTCACCGGTCACGACATACCCGACCTGCACGGGCCGGCGCTCGGCCGCCGACAGCGTGACCGTCAGGTAGGCCGGACCGCCCCCCTCCGCCACCGATCCGCCGCCGACGACACCCACCACCGCCGGACAATCCCGACGCTCGAGCGATTCCAGATCGAGGGGGCAACGGCGGGACTCTGCCGGCTTCCGTCGGGGGTGCAGGGCACGGGCCATCGGCGGTGACTCCTCTCGGGCGGACGGGGATCACTCACCCCCTGTTCCGAGAGGATACCCATCGGCTCCCGGTCCCGCAATTATCCGGCCGGGGTCCTGCCGACCGCTCAGATTGCCGACGGCGGGAAAGCCCGGCTCAGGCTACGGCAGGCTGACCGTGACGGCCGGCGAACCGGTCTGGTTCACGTTGGCCGCGGTGCCGGCCGCCCCGTTCACGAGGAACTGTTCGGAAATCGTGAACACACCCTTGGAGCCGCCTTGGAGCAGGACGGCAGTGGGATCGACCGCTGGCGGCACCGGCGTGATGCTCGCGGAGTTGACGGAGAACAGCGTCACGTCGAGCGTCACGGGATCGCTGCTCGTGAAAGCCGGCTGGGTGGTCGAGAGTGAACTGATCGAGCTGCGTCCGTCGATCGTCAGCGACGAGGCGGCGTCGTTTGACTGGCTCACGAACGCCCCGCCGGTCGCCTGCGCCACTTCGAGGTTGCGGAACGTCGTCTGCGTCGCCGTGTTGTTCTGCACGACCACGCCCTGATTCGTGGGCTGCAGAATCCGTGCCTGGCCGATGTTCACGGTCGCGCCGTTGTTGGTGGCGACCTGGATCGCGGCGGGGGCGGCCGATCTGCTGTCGGTGATCACGAAGGGGGCAGTGGGGACGAGTTGGGGAGCTTGGGCGACCGCGGTGCTGAGCGTGTCGGTGGTGGTGTTCACGTTCACCGTGCCACCGGTCAGGCCTTGGACGAGCACGCTTTCATCGCTCGAAGACGTCGTGGCGATCCGGCCCTGGAACTTCACGTTCGGCGTGCCGGTGTTCACCCACAGGCCGCGGCCGGCACTGGTGACGTTCATGTTGTAGAAGTTGACCGGTCCGGAGACCCCCTGCACCGACACGGCCGTCTGCCCGGCCGCCGTCGCGATGCGGACGTCGTTGACGTTCGCTCCGGCGGGAAACGCGCCCGATGCGAGGATGCCGACCGGTGCGTTCTGGATCGAGAAGTGATCCACGATCGCACCGTTGCGGAGCGTGATCGCGTTGCCGGTGCTCGCGAGCACCGGATAGGCTCCCGCCGGTCCGGTGGCGAAGAACGACTGGAAGCCGCAGGGCTGCGTGTTGAGCTGCAGCGAGGAGCCCTGGCCCACGAGGATCTGGTCGTCGGCCTGGAACTGCCAGGTGGAGGCGTAGGGGGTGGTGGCACTGCTGCCGGTGTGCACGAACACGATGTCGTAGGGCCGCTTGGCCAGAGTCTGGGCCGCCGCGAGCGTCTGCACCGGAGCGGCCGCGGAACCGTTGCCCCGCGGGGCGGCGGAGTTGTCGACGTGGATCACGTTCCACGCCACGCCGGTCGTGGGATTGACCGCCACGACGGGCGTCTGGTGGGCCCGCACGATGTGCTCGTTGCGCATCATCGGCTGCTCGACCTGGTCGGACACGGTGCGGCGGCGGCTGCCGCCCATGCGGTAGGTGAGCCGGGCGAAGCCGGTCCAGTCGAAGTAGCTGTCGTTGTTGGCCTGCAGCGAGAAGTCCCAGTTCTTGAGCAGCGTCAGATCGAGGCGGGTGTACACACCGCCGAAGTAGGGCACGACGCTCTGCCCGTTCTGCGTGCCGCCGGCCCAGTTGTAGCGGGCGTTGCCGAACGTGTAGCCGCCCACGCTGATCATGCCGGCCCAGTCGGAAAGCCCCGGAATGTAGGCGCCCACCTCGAGGTCGGCGCCCGAGAGGGCCGCGTCGAGGCCGTACTGGCAGAGGATCGAGTTGCCGACGAACCAGTTGCCCGGCGCCCCCACGGTGTACGCGGTCGGGCCCACGGGGATGTAGCCGTTGCTTCGCAGGTTGCCGAAGTCGGTGAGCCACTCGCCGCTGATGCCGACCTGGTTGTAGGCGTGGCCGAACTGGCCGTACTGGCCGGTGCCCACCGCGCCGCTGGTGGGATACTGGTTGAGGTCGCCGTCGTAGTCCCAGTAGACGCCGAGGCCCAGGAGCGTTCCGCCCATGAACTGCTTGCGGACGATGCCGGTGTTCGAGAAGAAGCCGCCGTACACGGAGAGGTGGCCGCGCAGGTCGGCCGCCCAGAGCCCACCGAGGTCGTCCTCGCCGTACGGGATGAATCCGCCGAGCGTCATGTAGCTGCCGTTGTAGCCGAGCCCGCGATCGGCGGCGTTGACGCCGTAGTACATCCAGCCAGGGCCGTTGGCGTCGAGTTCGGCGAATCTGGCAACCGCGCCGTTCACGAGCCCGTTCGCGGGGGCCATCGGGGCCTGCCCCAGCTGGCCGAACGCGACGGTGGCCGTGCACGCGATCGCGATCGCGAGAAAGAGGCTCGGAAGTGATGTCGGGTGTCGCATGGCGAATGTGGGGAGTGCGGATGTCGTCGGCCGGTGGTCGCGTGGCGGTGACGTCACGGAGGCGTGGGAACGAGTGGCGCCGGCTGCGGCGGCAGCGCGGGCGCGGGCGAGTTGTATTGGACCTGCGACGGCGTGGTGACCGGCGTATCGAGCACGGTGGTGTTGAAGTTCACGGCACCCAGCTGGATCGGCCCCCCGGCGTTGGAGATCTGGATCCTGCCCGCGGAACCCGGCGAGGCGACCGGGTTCTGCGTGAGCAGCACGATGCCGCTCGAACCGCTGCTCGTGATCTGGTTGGTGGCGATGTTGGCGCGAACGCCACTGCCCGCGAAGGTCGAGGAGGTGCCCGACGCCACCACCGAGATGCCCGCCGTCCCCGAGATGATCGTGTTGTTCGTGGCGGTGAGTTGCGTCAACGTGCCGGCATCGGTCCCGACGTTGTTGCCATTGTCGGCGAGGATGCCCACCGACGCGCCGCTGATCGTCGTGTCGGCCACCCGCACGATCGAGTTGCCCGAGGCGGCCACGCCGAACAGGCCGGTGTTCAGAATCTGGGTGACGGCGCCACGCGGGCTCGTCGGATCCCGGCCGATGTCGAGATTGCTGCCGACCGCGTCGATCCCCAGGCCCGCCTGCGAGATCTTCGAGCCGAACACCTGCACCACCTGGCTCGCACCGTTCACGCCCGTCGCGGAGACGGCGTATCCCGCCGTGGTGAGCACGCTGGACCTGAGGAGCGTGACCTGCGTGCTGGTCGATCCGGCGCCCGGATCGATCGTGACGCCGTTGTTGCCGGACTGGCTGATCGTCGAATCCTGCACGAGGACCGTGTTGTTGACGCCGGTCACCTGGACTCCGTCGATCAGGGCGTTGTCGATCGACGAGGTGCCGGTGAGGTAGAAATTCGCGTTGGCGCCCGACACCGTGGCGCCGTTCCCCAGCGCGTTCCGGAGGTGCGTCGCCACCAGGCTCATCGTGGCGCCCGTGCCGGACACCACCGCGGCGTCGCTCCCGCTCGAGACGACCAGCCCGCGGAGGCCGGTGACCGTCGAGCCGCTGCCGGAGGCGACGAGGGCCGAGCCGGTCGTGGAGCCAGAGACGACGAAGTCGGTGGCGGCGACCGTCGTCGCAGGGCCCGCGGCCACGATCGCGGAGCCCACGGTGTTCGAGATGGTCGAACTCGTGAGCACGATGCCGGACGCGGAGCCCGAGGCGACGAGCGCCGGGCCGGCGGTGCCGTCGATCGACGTCTTCGTGACCGTCGCCCGCGCCCCGTTGCCCGACACCAGCAGCCCCGTGCCGTTGATCCCGCTGAACGCGGAGTTGCTCACGTAGACCTTGCTGTTCGCCGCCGACTGCACGAGGCCGCTGTTGGAAAGGTTCCGCAACTGGAGCCGGTCGAAGTTGAACGTGCCGGTCGAGTTCGCGATCTGCACGCCGCGCTGCGGGATGGCGGCCCCTCCGGACACGATCACGTCGGAGATCGTCGCGGCTCCCGGAGCCGCCAGGCCCGCACCGTCGGAGATTCCCACCGGCGAGCCGGTGATCTGGAAGTGGCTCACCACGGAGCCGTTCTGGTCCACGGCGATCGCCGGCCCGATCGGATTCGACAGCACCGGGTAGCTGCCCCCGTGCGAACCCGTGAACAGGGCCGAGGGACCGCAGTTGACGGTCGGAATCTGCAGCGTGCTGCCCTCACCGATGAGGTACTGGTTCTGATTGGCGAACGTGTAGCCGGCCGTGGGCGTGATGTAGGGCGTCGTGGCGCTGTTGCCGGCATGCACGTAGACGATGTCGTACTGGGCCGTGGCCGCCGCCTGCGCCGACGAGAGCGACTTGAAGGGCGATTCGGCGGTGCCGGCGCCGGCACCGGTGCCCGTGTTGTCCACGTGGAAGACCCGGTAGGGCGTGCCCGTCTCGGGATTGATCGCCGTGACGGGCGCCTGGTAGGCCCGCACGATGTGCTCGTTGCGCATCATCGGCTGTTCGACCTGGTCGGGCACGTTGCGACGACGGCTGCCGCCCATGCGGTAGGTGAGCCGCGCGAAGCCGGTCCAGTCGAAGTAGCTGTCGTTGTTGGCCTGCAGCGAGAAGTCCCAGTTGTTGAGCAGCGTCAGGTCGAGGCGGGTGTAGACACCGCCGAACCAGGGCACGGCCGACGTGCCGTTGGGAAACGAGTAGCGGGTGTTGCCGAAGGCGTAGCCGCCCACGCTGATCATGCCCGCCCAGTCGGACAGCCCCGGCACATAGGCGCCCACCTCGAGGTCGGCGCCGCCGAGGGCCGCGTTGACGCCGTTCTGGCAGAGCACCGCGTTGCCCACGAAGGGCCCCGTCAGCTGCGCCGTCGTGCCGACCGGGATGTAGCCGTTGCTCCGCAGGTTGCCGTAGTCGGTGAGCCACTCGCCGCTCACGCCGACCTGGTTGTAGCTCTGCCCGCCGGCGAAGGAGTAGGGTGTGCCGACGATCGGCGTGGACGAATACTGATTCTGGTCGCCGTCGTAGTCCCAGTAGACGCCCACGCCGAGCAGCGTGCCGCCGATGAACTGCTTGCGGACCGCTCCCACGTTGGAGAAGAAGCCGCCGTAGTTGGACAGATGGCTGCGGAGGTCGGCCGCCCAGAAGCCGCCGAGGTCGTCCTCGGCCAGCGGCACGAAGCCGCCGAGGGTCATGTAGCTGCCGCGGTAGCCGAGGCCGCGGTCGGCCGCGTTGACGCCCCAGTACATCCAGCCGGGACCGTTCTCGCTCAGGTTCTGGAACCGCTGCAGTCCGCCGTTGACGATCCCCGCGGCCGGGGCCATCGCCACCTGGCCCATCTGGGCGAACGCCGTGGTCGAACCTCCGAGCAGCGAACCGGCGAAGATCCCGAGTGCGAGGGCGCGGCGTGCGGCACGTCGCCACTCGGCGGCCCGCCGACGCAGGGCCCGCATCCGGGCGGCGTTCCGCTTGCCTCGTGATCGGTGGGCGGCGTGGTGGGCCATCCGCTTGGCATCCCTGACGGTCGCCGGTTGCGAGGGCGGGGCCTGACCCGCGCCGTACAACCGGCATGATCGTCAGAGGTGATCGACTCGCCGCCGTCGGCAGCATGAGGATTTTCGACAGAAGGGCCGGAATCGGCAGGAACTCCGAAACCCCCCCAGTGTGACATCAACCCAACGTGAAGCGGCTCACGGTCTCCGTGAGGCCCTCCGCGCTGTGAACCATGTGCTGCGAGGCCTGCTTGAACTCCCGCAGCGCCTCCGCGGCCGCCCGCGAGCCGTCGGTGAGCGTCGTGAGAGCCTCGGTAATCTGCGCGGCGCCGGCGGCCTGGGCTTTCATGCCCTCGTTCACGTGCTCGAACCGGCCTGTGAGGCCCTGCACCTTGTCGATGACCTCGGAGAACTGCGCGCTGATCGCATGCACCCGTCCGACGCCCTCCTTCACCTCCGCCGCGAACAGCCCCATCTGATCGACGCCCGCCGTCACCGCCTGCTGCATCTGCTCCACCAGCCGCTCGATGTCGAGCGTGGCCACCGCCGTCTGGTCGGCGAGCCGGCGGATCTCCCGGGCCACCACGATGAACCCGTGCCCGTACTCACCCGCCTTCTCCGCCTCGATCGCGGCGTTGATCGAGAGCAGGTTCGTCTGGTCGGCCACCTTCGTGATCGTCGTGATCACCAGGTTGATGTCCTCCGCCCGCTGCCGGATCGCGGTCAGACGGTCGGAGAAGTCCGCGGTGGACCGCTCGAGGTGGGCCATCGTGGTGCCGATGCCGGCGATGTTCTCCCGGCCCGCGCCGGCCACCGCCGCCGTGTCGGCCGCCACCGCCGAGACCTCGTCCATCGTGCCGAGCAGCTCCCGCCCCGTGACGGCGATCTGCCGGCTGGCCACGGCCGCCTCGCTCGTGCTCGCACCGAGGGAATGGATCGCGTGTTCCTGCTGCAAGCCGGCGGCCGACAGCTGCCGTGCCGTGGCGTTGAGTTCCACGCTCGACTGCTTCACCTGCGAGACGATGTCGCGGAGGCTGGTGGTCATGGCGCCGATGTCGCGGAGCAGTTGCCCCGTCTCGTCGCCGCCGCGGGCATCGATCCCGCCGGCCAGGTCGCCCGCCGCGACCCGCCGCGACGCCGCCACCGCCCGCCCGATCCGCTGCGTGAGCGCGTTCGTGAGCCACCAGATGAGCCCGAGGATTCCGGCCACCCCGCTCCCGGCGATCACGGCGCTCAGGGCGAGCGGCCGCCGGATCCGGCCGAGGATGTCCTCGCGGGCCATCTTCATGACGAGCGTCCAGGAACCGGTCGGCACCTTGGCCGCGGCGAACAGGCTCGGCTCGCCGGTGAGCGGATCGGCGGCGGTCCGCACGGCATCGAGCGTGGCCGCCCGATGAAACGAACCCAGGAGTTCCGCGTAGGGAGTCTCGGCGATCGGCTTGGTGAGCAGGTCGGCCGTCTTGAGCGTGGACGCCACCACCTTTCCCAGCCGGCTCACGAGCATGATCTCGACGTGCCATCCGTGGAGCCGCTGGCTCTCCTTCACGGCCTGCAGCCTGGCGGCGAGGCCGTCGAGCTCGCGATCGACGCCGGCCACCCCCTGGAAATGCCCGTCCCGCACGATGGGGTAGGTGTCCTCGACCTGCAGACTGCCGTCGTAGTCATAAGGCTCGGTCACCATCGCCTTGTCGGGCTGCGACGCGTCGAGGAATCGCTCGCGGCAGCCCTCGTAGTAGAGCCCGTCCATGAGCAGCAGGGGCTTGAGCGCGATCCCCTGCTGGGCGCCGGGCTTGCGAAACCAGTAGGGGATGAAGCGGCCGCCCTCGCCGAGCGCCTCGACCGGCAGCTTCCGCGTGGCAGGATCGGCGTCGCGGCCGTCGGCGTCGGGCTCGTAGCCGAAATAGACGCCGTAGTACTGCGGATTCTCCTCGAGCACCCGCCGGGCGAACGCGAGCGATTCCTCGCGGCGGCCGAACAGTCCCTCCTCGGCGGCCAGCGCCATCACGCGGGCGGTCGTGACGGCCTCGAGCGTGCCCCGGTCGATCTCCCCGGCGATGATCCTGACCCTGTTGAGCAGCAGTTCCTCGCCGAACGACAGCAGGAGCGACTGCATCCGGAAGTAGTTGATCGTGAGGACCGTGGACAGGATGAGCACCGCCGGCAGGATGCCGAGCAGGAGCAGACGCGTGCGGATGCCGAGGGCGGGGAGGTGCATGGACGAACGTCGGAGGGGTGGGACGGCCTGTTTTCCGGGACAACCATAGGTTAATTTCCGGGCGTCCCCTCCGTTCCCCCGCAGATGCCATCCCCGCAGGCCCCGCCCCTCCAGGCGGCACGACCATGTCCACCCCACCCGTGTGGCGGCTCCAGGACCACGACGCACTGCTCTTCGACTGCGACGGCACGCTGGCCGACACCATGCCCGCCCACTATCGGGCCTGGCTGCGGGTCACCGAGTCGCACGGCATCGCCTTCGACGAGGATCGCTTCTATGCCCTGGGAGGGCGGCCCACCCGCGACATCGTCGCCACGCTCGCCGGAGAGATCGGCCTGGAGATCGATCTCGACCGGGCCGTGCACATCAAGGAATCGTCGTTTCTGGCGCAGCTTGAGCACGTGGAGGCGATCGACCCGGTCGTGGACGTGGTGCATCGCGGCCGGGGACGGATTCCGATGGCCGTCGTCACCGGTGGCCATCGGGAGGTGTGCCGGAAGATCCTCGAGCACGTCGGCATCGCCGACTGCTTCGACACGCTCGTGGCGAGCGAGGACACCCTGAAGCACAAGCCCGAGCCCGATCCGTTCCTGGAGGCGGCCCGCCGGCTTTCCGCCCGGCCCGAGCGGTGCATCGTCTGGGAGGACAGCGACCTCGGCATCCGCGCCGCGGAGGCGGCGGGCATGACCTGGATCGACGTCCGCGCCTTCCACCTGCCCAGGCGGCTCACATGAACCTCGCCGACATCCGCGCCGCCCACGACCGGATCCGCACCGGCATCTACCGCTCTCCCTGCCCGCCGAGCATTCCCCTCTCCGACCTCACCGGCGCCGAGATCTTCTGCAAACTCGACCTGCTGCAACGCACCGGCTCGTTCAAGGAACGCGGTGCCCGCAACGCCCTGCTGCAGCTCGACGACGCCCAGCGAAGCCGCGGTGTGGTCGCCGCATCGGCGGGCAACCACGCCCTCGGCCTGGCCTACCACGGCCGCCTGCTCGGGATCCCCGTCACGGTCGTGATGCCCCGGTTCGCGCCGCTCGTGAAGGTGTCAACCTGCCGGCGGCTCGGCGCCACGGTCGTCCTCGAAGGGGAGACGTTCGAAGACGCGCGGCGACTGGCCGTCGAGATCGCCGCCCGCGACGGACTCGAGCGGATCCACGGTTTCGACGACCCGCGTGTGATCGCGGGGCAGGGGACCATGGGCATCGAGATCCTCGAGGAGGTGCCCGACGCCGACGCGCTCGTGATACCCTGCGGCGGCGCCGGCCTCCTCGCCGGCGTGGCCACCGCGGCGAAGGCGCTCAAGCCCGGGATCCGGATCGTGGCCGTCGAACCGGCGGCGGCGGGCAGCCTCTCGGCATCGCTGGCGGCCGGACGGCCGACGCAGGTGGCGATCCGGCCGACGCTCGCCGACGGCCTCGCCGTGGGCACCGTCGGCGAGCATGCGTTCGCCATCGCCGCGCCGCTCATCGACCGGGTGGTGACGGTGGGCGAGGACGCGCTCGCGCTCGCCGTGCTGCGGCTCCTCGAACTCGAGAAGACGGTCGTCGAGGGGGCCGGGGCGGCGCCGCTGGCGGCGTTCCTCGAAGGCGGCTGCCCGGAACTCCACGGGCGCAAGGTCGTGCTCCTGCTCTGCGGCGGCAACATCGACACGTCGATGCTCGACCGCGTGATCGACCACGGGCTCGTGGCCGACGGCCGCCGCTGGCGATTTTCCACCCGCGTGAGCGACCGCCCGGGGGGGATCGCGCGGCTTTCGGCGGTGATCGCCGCCGCGGGGGCCAACGTCCGCGAGATCGTGCACGACCGGGCCTTCTCCGGCCCCGACGTCTTCTCCACGAGCGTCGCGGTGACGGTGGAGACGGCCGACCGCGACCACGTGGCGGCACTCGCCGCCCGCCTCGAAGCCGAGGGTTTCACCCTCGGCCGGTAAACCCTGCCGGATCTGCAGGTCGCACGGCGACGGGATTTTCGCTGCAGGATCGCCGCGGCCGCGGTCGATCTCACGCCATTGGTGCGAAGGGCCGGTTCGCACGCTGACAGGAGACCCCTCATGGTCACCCCTTCGAACAGCCTGTTGGTCGAACCGGCCCGCACCAGTCCCATCCCATCCTCTCCCGACCGGGAACGTGAGCGGCTCCGCCGCGAACTCCTGCGTCGGATCATCGACCGGGAGACGAGGCGGCAGGCCCTCCGAGGCACGCCGCACTAGTCCCCCACCTTTCACCAGGAGACTCACGCATGCGACGCACGTGCAGCACGATTCTCCTGGCGACGCTCCTCACGCTCTCTCCGGCGGCCCGGGTGCCGGCCCAGGGACTCGCGGCGTGGGGATGGGGTTTCGGCTCGGCTGCCGCATCCGGTCCGGGACGATGGTCGCCGGAGGCGTTCGCCGATTACATCGGCACCGGGCAGACACCGCATCCCGCGGTCGTGCGGATCATCGCACCCGAGAACTCCGGCACATCCATGGGCTCGGGCGTGCTCGTGGATGTCAACCACTCGCAGGGGCTCGTGCTGACCAACTGGCACGTGATCCGCGACAGCCGGTCCGGGGTGCTCGTGCAGTTCCCAGACGGCTTCCAGTCGGCGGGCACGGTCGTGCGGTGGGACGAGCCGTGGGATCTGGCGGCGGTCGTGATCTGGAAGCCGCGGGCGGCGCCCATCGCGCTCGCGGCCCACAAGCCGCAACTCGGCGAACCGCTCACGATCGCAGGGTATGGCCGCGGCCCGTTCCGCACCGAGACCGGGCCGTGCACGCAGTATCTGGCACCCGGCTCCGGCTATCCGCTGGAGTTCGTGGAACTGCAGGCGACGGCGCGGCAGGGGGATTCGGGCGGCCCGATCCTCGACGGCCGCGGCGAACTGGCGGGCGTGCTGTTCGGCCAGAACGACGGCCGCACGATCGGAAGCTGCACGACGCGGCTGCGGGCCTTCCTCGCGGAGGTGGGCTCGACGGGGTTTCAGTCGCTGCCGATCGCGGAGTTTTCGGCGCAGCCGGCGATCGATCGCAGTCTCGGCACGCCCGCCCCGCCCGCGCGACTGGCCTCTGCGACCGACGCCGACGTGGTGCAGCGCTCGGCCCACGTGGCGGAGCCGCAGCCTCCTTCCGGCCGCGCCGCGCCGGAGCCTTCGTTCGAGGAGCTGCTCGACGTGCGCACGAGCGGCCGGGCCATGCTCACCGCCGCGGGCGGACTGGCCCTCGTGGTGCTCGGGCTGCGGACGATCTTCGGCGGGCGAACGCGGCAGGTGACGGCGGAACCCCGTCCTATTTCGCCTTCCTGGTGACCGTGGCCTTCCTGATCACGACGGGCTCGACGGGACGGTCCTGGGCGCCGGTGCGCACCGCACCGATCGCCTTCACGACGTCGAGGCTCGCCTGATCGGCCGTGCGGCCGAAGGCCGTGTATTGCCGGTCGAGGTGCGGCACCTTCTCCAGGCAGATGAAGAACTGGCTGCCGGCCGAGTTGGGATCGCTCGTGCGGGCCATCGAGAGCACGCCCGGCTCGTGCGGCGTGCGGTTGAACTCCGCGGGGATCGTGTAGCCCGGGCCACCCGTGCCGGTTCCCTGCGGGCAGCCGCCCTGGATCATGAATCCCTTGATGACGCGGTGGAAGCAGCCGCCGTCGTAGAAGCCGCTCTCCGCGAGGGCCACCATGTTGCGGACGTGGCCCGGGGCCGACAGGGGGTCGAAGACGAGGTGGATCGGGCCGGCGGACGTGTCGAGGGTGATCTCATACTCGGTCTGGTCGAGGTCGAGGGCCTGGGCGGCCTTCTGCAGTTCGGCGGGGGAGACCTTGGCCATGAAAACTCCTCGGGGGGCTGATACGCTTGCGACGCATGAAGAGCGACGGCTCGACGAGCGCCACCGGTGAAGGGGACCTTTCCGGACGACGGCTGGGAGGATACCGGCTCGTGCGCCGACTGGGAAGCGGCGCGATGGCCGACGTCTACCTGGCCGAGCAGGAATCGCTCGCCCGCCAGGTGGCGCTGAAGGTGCTGCGGCCCGAGACGGTCAGGCAGGCCACGGCGCTGCAGCGGTTCGCGCAGGAGGCCCGTGCGGCCGCCGGCCTCGTGCACGGCCACATCGTGCAGATCCACGAAGTCGCCTGCATCGAGGGCGTGCACTTCCTGGCGGAGGAATACGTCGCGGGCCCCACGCTCAAAACCTGGCTCACGGTGCGCGGCCCGCTCGACGCGCGGCAGGCGGTGACCGTGCTGGGACAGGTCGGATCGGCGCTCGCCCGCGCGGCGGAGCAGGGGGTGGTGCACCGCGACATCAAGCCGGAGAACCTGCTCGTCACGTCGGCGGGCGACGTGAAGGTGGCCGATTTCGGACTGGCGCGCGTGCTCGCGGGCCCCGAGGGCGTGGATCTCACGCAGGAGGGGATGACGCTCGGCACGCCGCTCTACATGAGCCCGGAGCAGGCCGAGGGAAAGCCGGTCGATGCCCGCAGCGACCTGTATTCGCTCGGCGCCACGGTCTACCACCTGCTCGCCGGCTGCCCGCCGTTCGACGGCGCGACGAGCCTCGCCGTGGCGATGGCCCACATCAAGGACCCGCTGGTGCCGCTCGCCGAGCGGCGGCCCGACCTGCCGGCGGGGCTGTGCCGGATCGTGGACCGGCTGCTCGCGAAGGATCCGGACGGGCGTTTTCCGACACCGACCGACCTGCTCCATGCGGTGGCGGAGGTCGAGCCCGCGGTGGCGGCTGGCTCGCGGCACCTGCCCTCGGCGCTCGCGTGGACCGACGCCGCCGAGTGGGCGGCCGTCCTGTCGGCTCGAACGCCGGGGGGGACGACGCCGGCCGAGAGACGCCACACCCGCACGCTCGAAATGCGCGAGGCGACCATGCGGCTGCAGGCGGCGATCGAGCGCGAGATGCTCGACCGCGACTCGTCTCGTCGGCTGTGGGTCACGACCGGCGTGGCGGCGCTCGCGGCCCTGGCCGCGGGATTCGCCGTGGGCCGGCTCCGGTCGAGGCGGTCGGTGTTTTTCGGCCGCACCGGCCGGTGATCGCCGCCGCCCCCGGCTTCACGGGCCTTTCGGGGAGGGGGTTCAAGTTCGCTTGACACCCCGTCCGACACCTTTACAGTTCAGTGCACCGCCCCCATCGTCTAGTGGCCCAGGACGTCGGGTTCTCAGTCCGAAAACCGGGGTTCGACTCCCCGTGGGGGTACTTGATCAGCCGCTCCTCTCCCCGAGAGGGCGGCTGGTTTCTTTTTCGGCTGCCGCCATCGCGCGGCGGGCCGCTATCATGAGGGTGCGTTCCCCGGTGACGGCCGGGGAGATAAGAGCCTGGCGGCGATCTCGCAGTGATCGCGACGGCTGGGATTTCTCTTACGAAAGGAGGTGGTCTGTGCCGCAAGACTGTACCGGAGGGCTGCGCCGCTGACGGCGAGTCGACGGGCCTGCCGTTGATGCAGCCCACCAAAGGATCCTACGGCTGCCGCCCCTTCGGGGGCGGCAGCTTTTTTTGGTAGCTTCCGAACAAGGGAGTCGCAGGAGTCGCACACCATGCCCGAGCCGGTCACGCGCCGCCGTTTTCTGGCCGCCGCCGCGGCGGGAAGCGCCGTCGCAACTGCGGGGACGCGGGGGGCCACCGAACCGCCGGACGTCGATCGGTCGCCCTTTCCGATCGTCGGCTTCAGCAAGCCATTCATCGACCTCTCGTTCGACGAGACGGCCGACCTCGTGGCCGAAGTCGGCTGGGACGGGATCGAGTGCCCGATCCGCGAGGGAAAGTCGACTCACATCGCGCCGGCCAACGTCTCCGACGAGTTGCCGAAACTCGTCGAGGCGCTGGCCCGCCGGGGAAAGAACGTGGCGATCGTCACGACGAGCGTCGTCCGGCTCGACGCGGCCGGCGAGAACGTGCTGCGAACCGCCGCCCGGCTCGGGATCCGCCGGGCCCGGCTCGGGTTTCTCCGGTATCCTCGCGACGAGCATCCCGCGAAACGGGTCGCCGAACTTCGTGCGGCGCTGGCGGATATCGCCGCTTTCGCCGGTGAGATCGGCATGCAGATCGGGTACCAGAACCACTCGGGCGGCGACTACGTCGGCGCCCCGATCTGGGACCTGTACGAGGCCGTCAAGGACCACGACGCCCGCCATGTCGGCGCCTGCTTCGACATCGGCCACGCCGTGGTCGAGGGGGGGCTTTCCTGGCCGATTCAGGCGCGGCTGCTCGCCGACCGGTTCGTGGCCGTGTATTGCAAGGATTTTTTCTGGGAGCGCACGTCACGCGGCCAGCAGGTGCACTGGTGTCCGTGGGGCGATGGCGTGGTGCCACGGGCATTCCTCGGCTGGCTCGGCACGACGGGATTCAAAGGCCCGCTCTCCCAGCACCACGAATATGAGTTGGGGACGGCTGCGGAACGTCTCGCCCACTTCAAGCGGGACCTGGCCGCCCTGCGCGGATGGCTCGCCGGGTGAGCCCCCACGCGGCGTCACTCGACCTCCTCGACGGTGCCGTCGGGCCGCAGATCCACCTCGCGGATCTTGCCGTTCTTCGCCCTGCCGCGGATCTCGATCGTGCCGCTCGACTTCTTGAACGCCGTGTCGAAGACGACGCCCGGGAGCTTCTCCTTCGCGATCTTCATCAGTTCCGGCGGCACGTCCTCCAGCCGCAACGTGACGATCTCCTGCTTCGTGCCGCCGCAGCCGACGAGCCCGCCGGGAAGGAGGCCGAGCATCAGGAACACGATCCCGCCGCGCATGTCAGTTGACCCCGGAGGAGATGGCATCGCCCTTCGCACGTGTGGACAGGGCCTTGTACGTGGCGTAGTCGATCCCAGCGCCGAGATACGACACGTGGCCATCCACGAACGTGAACAGCCCGCCACCCACGTGCGCGGATGTGAAGTTGTTGATTTCCGTGGGCTCGTTCGGCCCGCCGTACGATTCGCCCGTGTGGGCGAGCACGAAATTCGAGGCGTTGTTCACCTGCAGGCCCATGCTGCAGGTCGGCTCGGGCACCTGCGCGGCCCCGGTGACGGCCCCCACCCACGTCGAAGCCGCATCCCGAAACGACCGTTCCCCGACCATCATGGTGTGACTGAGGCCGTCGGTGATGTCACGCTGCCGCACCTCGCTCCCGCGGAAGAACACGCCGTCACCGTCGATACCGGGCTCGCCGACGCCGAAGTTGCCGACGTAGTTCGACGGCCCCACCTTGCACGTGGTGGACTTCAACGCGCCCGCGTTGTCGCGCGGGCCGACGGCGAAGGAGGCCCGCGTGCCGGCATCGGAGGGGCAGAGGAACGTGGCGATCACCGTTTCCCGGCTCCCGCTCGAAGCCGACGCCTCGATCGGCTGCGAGAAGTCGAGCCGGGAGAAGACGGCGGACTGCTCGAGGTGCGGCAGCAGGCAGGCCGCCCATCCCCAACCGGGCCCCGTATCCGCGCCCGCATTGTCGTAGCCGGATGCGTAGCCGGCCGGCAGTTTTCGCTTCGAGTCGGCGAACAGTTGCGTGGCCAGGCCGACCTGCTTGAGGTTGTTGCTGCACGACGAGCGCCGCGACGACTCCCGCACCGCCTGCACGGCCGGCAGCAGCAGGCCGACGAGGACGCCGATGATCGCGATCACGACCAACAGTTCGACGAGCGTGAAGCCCGCGGGGAGACGAGCGGACGGCCTGGCAGCGTGAAGATGACGGACCATGCGGAGCATCCAGGGCGCGATCGTGACGGAGGTTACCCGAACGGCAATCGCGGCACAAACCCCGCAGACTGCCGCAAGGTGCGGAAAGTGTGCCTGCTGGCGCGACGGACGGAATCGCGGGCGTCCTCGCGGGCGGGAATCGCCGAAATGATCGAGGCGGCGAGGTCGGGGGAGGCGTCATGGGACGGCGATGGCGCGCGAGGGCATGGTGCGCGACTGCGTGCGCGGTCCTCGCGTTCGTGCCACACGCGGCGGCGTCCGACGGGCCCGGGGCCTCGACGGCCGATCCGGTGGCCCGCGCGCCCCGGCGGCGGCTGACGCGGCGCGAATACGAACACTCGCTCCGCGACCTCCTCGACCTCCCCGGGCTCGCCGTCCGCGACATGCTTCCCGAGGACGGTCGGGCGCACGGCTTCGACCGCTGCGCAGACGCGCTCGACGTCTCCCCCGTCCACGTCGCCGCCTGGCATGCGGCGGCCGGCGTCGCCCTCGCCGCCGCCACGGTGGATGAATCGACGCCGCCGCGGCCGATCTCCTCGCGGCTCCTGCCCGGTGCCCAGGACTTCTTCAAGCTCGCGCTGCTCGAGGGCGACGCCGTCTTTCTCAAGCACGGTCGCTACGACGCCGAGGCCCTGCCGCTCGTCGGCGGACCGCTTCCGCACAAACTCGCCTACTACGAGGGGAAGGGGCTGTTCCCCTATCCACATTCCGTCGGCGTGTTTCGCCGGCAGGGACCGAGCGACCACTTCGCGCTCTTCCTGACGTCGTTCACCGTCCCGCGCACCGGTCGCTACCGGCTCTCGGTCTCGGTCTGGAGCTTCCGCTGGAACAGGGGCGAGGTCGAGCCGGCGTCCGCCCCGGAGGCCGTCACGCTCCATGCCAACGATCGTCTGCTCGCCACGCTCGACGCGCCGTCGCTCGAACCCCGCTCGCACGTGCTCGACGTCTGGCTCAACAAGGGCGAGCAATTGCTCTTCACGGCCGCCTCGCTGCCGCCGGCCCGCGTCTACGAGCGGGAGGGCAGGGCGGCGGAGTACGTCGGCCCCGGGGTCGCCCTCGACCATGTCGATGTCGAGGGGCCGCTCTTCGACACGTGGCCTCCGCCCGGCCACCGTCTGCTCCACGGCGCGGGTCCGCAGGCCGACGTCAGGCAGCTGTTGACGGTCTTCCTCTCGCAGGCGTTCCGCCGCCCCGCGACGGCTGCCGAGATCGCCCGCTCCACGGCGCTGTTCAACCGCAGGCTCAAGGGGGGCGATTCCCGCACGGAGGCGATCCGAGCGGTGGCCCAGGCGGCGGTCTGCGCGCCAGAGTTCCTGTTCCTCGGCGGCCCGCCGGGCCCGCTCGACGACTGGCAGCTCGCGGCGCGGCTGGCGTCGTTCCTTCACGACTCGCTCCCCGACACCGAGCTCGTCGCGCTCGCACGACGCGGTCGCCTCCGCGACCCCGCGGTCCTGCGGGCCGAGACCGACCGGCTCCTCGCCGATCCCCGGTCCACGCGGTTCATCGAGCACTTCCTCGACGAGTGGCTCGATCTGCGGGAGATCGACTTCACCACCCCCGACGCCACGCTCCATCCCGAATACAGCCCCTTCCTCCGCGACGCGATGCTGGCGGAAACCCGGGCTTTCTTCGCGGAACTGCTCGCCCGCGACCTGCCCGTCACGGCGCTCGTCGATCCCGGCTTCGCGATGGTCAACCAGCGCCTGGCTGCCCACTACGCCCTCGTTCCCGACTCGGGCCCGGTGCTCGGCAGCGCGATCCGCCGCGTCAGGGTGCCGACCGACTCGCCCCGGGGCGGCCTCCTGGGGCAGGCGAGCATCCTCAAGCTGACCGCCAACGGCACCGTCACCTCGCCCGTCAAGCGCGGGGCGTGGGTGCTCCGCGAACTCCTCGACGACCCGCCCGAGCCGCCTCCTCCCAACGTGCCCGCCGTGGATGCCGACGTGCGCGGCACGGTCTCGATCCGCGACCAGCTCGCGCGCCACGCGGCCGACGCCACCTGCGCCTCCTGCCACACGTCGATCGATCCACCCGGTTTCGCACTCGAAAACTTCGACGTGATCGGCGGCTGGCGTGAACGCTATCGGATTCTCCCGGTCGAGGAGGCCGGTGCGGCCGGCACGCCACGCACCGCGCGTCCCGGCGATCCCGTGGACGCCTCCGGAACGCTCGCCGACGGCCGCACGTTCGCGTCGTTCGCCGAGTTCAGGTCGCTCGTGGCGGCCGACCCGGAGCGGCTGGCACGGGGCCTCGCCCGACAGCTCGTGGCGTACGCCACGGGAGCCCCGGTCGGCGCGGCCGACCGCGTTGAATTCGACGCGATCATCGAGCGGTCCGCCGCGCGCGACCACGGCGTCCGCACGCTCGTCCACGAAGTGATCCAGAGCCGCCTGTTCCGCGAGCAATGACGATGCACCATCCGTGTTCCGCAGCCACCTCGTCGCGCCGATCGTTTCTCCGCGGAGCGGGCGTGGCCGTGGCGTTGCCGTGGCTTGAAGCCGTCGGTGGCGGCCCGAGGGCCGGGGTGGCGGCCGACGGCCGCCCGCTTCGGCTGCTCGCCATCGAAACCACGATGGGGCTCCTGCCGCAGCACTTCTTCCCCCGGGAAGCGGGCCGAGACTACGAAGCACCGGCCTATCTCGCGAAGCTCGCCGCCTTTCGCGACCGATTCACGGTCTTCTCCGGTCTCGCACACCCGCTCGTGGACGGGGGCCACGCCGCCGACATCTGCTTCCTCACCGGAGCGCCGCATCCGGCCAGCGGCAGTTTCAAGAACTCGATCTCGCTCGACCAGGTCGTGGCGGAAACGCTCGGCCCGGCGACCCGCTTTCCGGCGTTGCCGCTCACGGTCGCGGCACACGGCACGGCGAGCCTGTCGTTCACGCGCAGCGGCGCTGCGATCCCCGGCGAGCGCAGCCCGGCCCGGCTCTACCGCCGGATGTTCCTCCAGGGCGATGCCCGCCAGACGGCGGAGCGGATCGCGGAACTCCAGTCCGGCCGCAGCGTCCTCGACTTCGTGGCCTCGCCGGCGAAGCGGCTCGACCGGTCGCTGAACGCCGCCGACCGGGCCCGGCTCGATCAATATTTCACGTCGGTGCGGGAGGTCGAGACGCAGATGCAGCGGGCCGAGACGTGGGAGCGGCGGCCGAAGCCGAAACCGAGGCTGCCGCCGCCGCCGGACCAGCCGGAGCAGGAGTTCTTCACGCTGCTGTCGCTCATGGGGGAGATGATCCGGCTCGCCTTCGAGACCGACTCGACGCGGGTCGTGACGCTGTTCGTCAATCCCGCCGTGTGGGTGCCGCGGGCCCCGGGCGTGGCCCACGAGACGCACGCCCTCACGCACCACGGCAACCGCCCCGAGATGATCGAGGAGTTGAAGGCTCTCGAGGAAGCCCAGTTCGTCGCCCTGGCCGCGTTGCTCGCCGGGCTCGACGGCGTGCGCGAGGCGGGCGGCACGCTGCTCGACCACACGCTGGTGCTCTACGGCTCGTGCCTCGGCAACGCCAACGCCCACTCCAACACGAACCTTCCGATCCTGCTCGCCGGCGGCGGTTTCCGGCATGCCGGCCACCTGGCCTTCGACCCGGCCGACCATCCGCCACTGGCCAATCTCTACGTGAGCATCCTGCAGCGGCTGGGCCTCGAGACCGACCGCTTCGCGTCCGCCAGCGGGACGCTCGCGGGGCTCGAACCGGCGTAGAATTCGGGCGATGCACGAGGTCTTCGAACATACGGCCGATCTGGGGCTGAGGGTGACGTCGGCCACGCTCGACGGCCTGTTCGCGGAGGCCGGTATCGGCCTGTTCGAAATCATCGCCGGCGACACCACCCAGATCCGGCCACGGCTGGAGCGCGCGTTCGACGTGCCCGGCATCGACCCTGCCTGGCTGCTGCTCGACTGGACGACGGAGCTTCTGGCAGCGTTCGAGACGGAACGGTGGCTGTTTCGCGAATTCACCGTGACTGTCCACGAGCGGGGGCTCCACGCCACCGCCCGCGGGGAGCCCTACGACCCCGCGATCCATACACTGGCCCACGAGGTGAAGGCGGTCACGCAGCACGAACTCGACGTGTGCCGGACCGCGACGGGCTGGGAGGCGACGCTCATCGTGGACATATGAACGAGGCGGCATGACGGCGGCCGACCGCTCCTTTACCGGCCCACTCGAACGCGTGGACGAGTGCTGCTACCGGATCCCGAAGTCGTACAAGCCGGGCATGCGGGCGGACGGGCTCGTGTTCGCCGACGAGCGGCTCATCGACCTCGTCCGCGGTGACCAGGCGGCCGAGCAGGTGGCCAACGTGGCATTCCTGCCCGGCATCCAGACCGCGAGCCTCGCGATGCCCGACATCCACTGGGGGTACGGCTTCTGCATCGGCGGCGTCTGCGCCACCGACCCGGCCGCCGGCGGCGTCGTGTCGCCGGGCGGCGTGGGCTACGACATCAACTGCGGCGTGCGGCTGGTGCGCACGAACCTCTCGCTCGCCGACGTGCGGCCCGCGCTCGTCACGCTCGTGAACCAGCTGATCCGCGACGTGCCGGTGGGAGTGGGGCAGGGGGGGCGCCACGTCTTTTCACCCCCCGAGCTGCGGCAGCTGATGCGGGAAGGGGTCGAGTACCTCCTCCATCGGGGCCTGGCCACCGATGACGATCTGGCGTGCACCGAGGCGGAGGGCTGCCTGGCCGATGCCCGCCCGGAGCTCGTGAGCGACCGGGCGCTCGCCCGCGGCCAGGACCAGTGCGGCACCGTGGGCGCCGGCAACCACTTCATCGAGGTGCAAGTGGTCGATCGGATCGAGGATGACCGGGCCGCCGCCGCCTTCGGACTCGCCCCCGACCAGATCTGCGTCCTCATCCATTCCGGCTCCCGCGGCCTCGGTTACCAGGTGTGCGACGACGCCCTGCGGGCCCTGCGCGACGCACCGGCGCGATACGGCATCGCGCTCCCCGACCGCCAGCTCGTCTGCGCCCCTGTCGCGAGCCCGGAAGGGGAGCACTACCTCGGTGCGATGCGGGCCGCCGCCAACTACGCCTTCTGCAACCGGCAGCTGCTGATGGCGCAGGTCCGCGACGTGTTCGCCCGCGTGTTCGGCAGGCCGTGGGAATCGCTCGGCATGGAACTCGTCTACGACGTCGCGCACAACATCGCGAAGTTCGAGGAGCACGCCGTCGGCGACACGCGCAAGGAAGTCTGCGTGCACCGCAAGGGCGCGACCCGCGCCTTCCCGGCCGGCCACCACGACATCCCCGATCGCTACCGGGCCGTCGGCCAGCCCGTGATCATCCCGGGCGACATGGGGCGGGCGAGCTGGGTGCTCGTGGGCGGACCGCGGTCGCTCGAGCGGTCGTTCGGCACGACCTGCCACGGCGCCGGCCGCTGCCTCTCGCGCACGGCCGCCACCCGGGCCGCTGCGGGCCGCGACATCCGCCGCGAGCTCGAGCGGAGCGGCGTGATCGCCCGCAGCCGCAGCCGCGAGGGCCTCGCGGAGGAGCAGCCCGCGGCCTACAAGGACGTGGACCTCGTCGTGGACGTCGTCCATCGCGCGGGTCTCTCCACGAAAGTCGCCCGCCTGCGCCCCCTCGGCGTGATCAAGGGGTGAAACACGTCGCTCGGCCGGGCCGGTCGGGCTCAATACGCCTCGCGGCTCGAACCGCCGTCGAGGATCGCGGCGGCGTCGCCCACGCCGAGCCTGCGGCAGCCCATGTCGAGATACATGACCGCGTCGTCCCAGCTGCGGATCCCGCCGGAGGCCTTCACGCCGAGCCGGCCGCCGACCGCATCGAGCATGATCCGCACGGCCTCCGGCGTCGCACCGCCGGTGCCGAAGCCGGTCGAGGTCTTCACGAAGTCGGCGCCGGCGTCCTCGGCCAGCCGGCAGGCCGCGACGATCCGTTCAGGCGACAGAAAACAGGTCTCGAAGATCACCTTCACGAGCACCGCGTGCGGCCGGGCCTCCGCCACGACCGCGGCGATGTCGTCGCGCACGAGCCGCTCGTCGCCCGAGACGAGCGCGCCGATGTTGAGCACCATGTCGAGTTCGCGCGCCCCGTCGGCGACCGCCAGCCGCGCCTCGAGGGCCTTCGTCTCCGACCTCTGGCTCCCGTGCGGAAATCCGACCACGCTCGCCACCACGACCGGACTGCCGGCCACGTGCCGCACCGCGGCTGCGACGTCGGCCGGTCGGACGCACAGGCAGCCCACGCCGCGGGCGACACACATCGCGGCCTGCGCGGCGAGATCGGCCCCCGTGAAATTCGGCTTCAGGACGGCGTGATCGAGAACCGCCGCGACATCGCGGACCGTGCGGTCGGACGCTGTCATGTGGTCTCCGCCAGCCGGCGCAGGGCGGCGATGCCGCGGTCGAGCATCGCGTCGCTGACGGTGTAGGCGATGCGAAAGTGCGTGTCGGCCGCGCCGAACACGGCGCCGGGCACGACGAGCATGTTCTCCTCCGCCACGGCCCGCTCGGCGAAGGCTTTCCCCGAGCCGCCGGGAGCCTCCGGGTAGAGGTAGAAGGCGCCGCCCGGCCGCACGAAGCGGTAGCGGTCGGCGAGCGCTTCGACGAGCTTGTCCCGCTTCCGCCGGCACTCCGCGAGCGGCGCCGTCATCGGCGCGTCGAGCGCGGCGAGGGCCGCCCACTGCCCCGCCTGCGGCGCGCATACGAACGTGTACTGCTGGAGCATCGTGCAGGCGTCCACGACGGGCTTCGGCCCGTGCACCCAGCCGACCCGCCAGCCCGTCATGGCGTGCGACTTCGAGAAGCCGTCGATCACGACGACGCCTTCCGCGTGCAGGGCAGGGGAGGCGAACGGGGCGTCGTAGCAGTAGGAGCGGTAGAGTTCGTCGCTCACGATCGTCACGCCGTGCTGCTCGGCCAGCCGGGCGAGGTCGCGCACGGTGTCGGCCGTGGCCACGACGCCGGTCGGATTCGCGGGCGTGTTGAGGAGGATCACCTTCGTGGCGGGCGTGATCGCGGCCGCGACCCGGTCCACGTCCACCTGGAACGAGGGGGCCGTGTCGATCGTCACGCAGCGACCGCCGAGAAACTCGACGAGCGGACGGTACATCACGAACGCGGGCTCGAACACGATCACCTCGTCGCCCGGATCGACGAGCGCCATGAGGGCGAGATTCAGCGCGCCGCTCGAACCGCTCGTGATGCACAGGCTGCGGCCAGGCTGCCCGAGCTCCGCGCGGACCTGCGCCTCGAGCCGCTCCCGCAACGGCGCGATCCCCTGCGTCGGCGTGTAGCCGTTCCGGCCCGCCTCGGTCGCGGCGCACGCGGCGGCCCGGGCGGTCGCCGGCATCTCGAAGTCGGGCTGGCCGATCGAGAGGTTGATCGGATCGACGAGTTTCGCGGCCAGGTCGAAGACCTTGCGAATGCCCGAGGAGTCGAAGGCGCCTGCCCGGCGGGAAATGAGCCGCTTGTCCACGTCTGGTCCGCGTCTGGTCCGCGTCTTCCGGGCGTCAGCCCGCGGGCTTGAAGAGCTTGTCGAGCGCCTCGCCGAGCTTCTCGCCCCGTGCGTTGAGCGTGATCACGTTGCCGTCGCGACCGATGAGGATCACCGTCGGAATCCCGCTGATGCCGTAGTAGGTGGCCAGCGGATGGCGCCAGCCCTCGCCCTGGGGCTTCTCGTACAGGATCGGCCAGGGCACCTTCTGCTCGGCCACGAACTTCTCGAGCGCGTCGCGATCCTCGTCGAGGCTCACCCCCACCACCTCGAATCCCTTGTCGCGGTACTTCTCGTACTGCGCGAGGACGTTCGGGATCTCGGCCACGCAGGGGCCGCACCAGGTGGCCCAGAAATCGACGAGCACCACCTTTCCGGCGAGCGACTTCTGGTCGAACGGCTGGCCGTTGAGCAGCGTGCCGTTGATCTCCATGGGGTGGCCCACCAGCGCGAGCCGCCGCAGCGTGCCGGCGAAGCTCTCGCCCATCGACCGCACCTGCTCGTTCTTGCTCTTGGCGAACAACGGGCCGAACGACTTGTAGGCGAGCGCGGCGAGCGGCTCGCCGCCCGGCACGTGCTCGAAGGCGTTCGCGAGCTGCATGGCGAGGCCCGCCGTCTGCGGGTCGTCGGGGTCGGCCGCCAGCATGGCGGCGACGTCGTTGACGAGCGTCGGGCCGCCGTCGAGCTTGCCGCTCGACAGGAGCTGCTGCGCGTCGGAGACGAGCACGAGCCGCTTCGCCTCCTTGGCGAGCTCGGCGGAGGGGCTGTTGACGAGCGACTTGGCATAGGCGGCCATGTCGGCGGCGGCCTGCTCATCCCCCATCCGCCCCAACAGCATCAGGCTCTCCAGCTTGAGCGTGGCGGCCTCGTCGTGGAACTTCTGCCCGGGCTGCACCTGGGCGAGGATCTTGTCGGCGGCCTGTCGGGAGGCGGTGGCCACGCCCTTCATCCAGGTCATCATCTCCTCGCGCGACTTGGGCCGCACGTTGCTCTGCTTGAGACCCTGCACGTATTCGAGCAGTTGCTGCGGAGTGCCCTCGGGAACCGGCGGCACCGGCGGCACCTCGGCCGCCGCATCCCCCGGCGGAGCCTGCATGCGCGTGTTCTGGGCGGAAAGCCGCGCGGCGGGCACCGTCAGCACGCAGGCGATGGCAAGGGTCGTGAGGGCCGACGGCCGGCGGAACGTGAGCATTGAGTCCTCGCGGGGAAGGGCGGATCGGAATGGAACCAGATCGTAACCCTGCGCGGCTGCGGACCGCAAACCGCCGCTAGCGGACGATCGTTCGGAACCGCACGAACCCGCTCTCGCCGGGCGCGAGCGTGCCGGTGAGCCTCCACGACACGACGACGGAGCCGTCGTCGCCCGTGCCGGTTCCGATGTCCGCCGGCAGACTCGAGTCGGCGCTGCCGGGCACGAGCGCCAACCGCTTCGGGAGCGCGTCGACGAGCAGGATGTCGGTGAGGGCCCGGTCGCCCGAGTTCAACACGAAGATCGTGAAGTCGAGTTCCTCGCCGACCCGCGCGGTGTCGCTGCCCGCCCGCTTGCAGAGCGTCAATTCGCACCGCCCCGGTTCCTCGAGCCGCAGCGTCGCCGTTCCCTGGTCGGCGGCGATCACCTCGGCGGACTGGCCGCCGATCGTGACCTGTGCGCCGCTCACGCACGTCCACGCGAGGGGCACGTCGAAGCCGACCTTGATCCGCAGCGCCTGCACGAGTCGAGCCTGCTCCGGTTGCTCGTCGCGGACGTCCTCGGCGGGACCGACGGTGTCGATCTCGGCCCGCGGCAGATCGGCCTGATCGACGGCCAGCGGCGGCAGCCGCTCTTCGACGGCGAGCCCCGGCTGCGCCTTGCGGGACAGGCAGGGCGGCACGAGATGGGTGCGGGCGACGACCGGGAGCAGATCGACGGCCGCATCGAGATGCTCGTCGGCCGTGAGGCCGCCGGGGCCCTCGGGCGTGGACTCTTCGTGGGGCCGCAGCAGTTCCCGCACCGACGAGAACCGCGGAGCGTAGACGCAGGTGCAGTTCGACGTCGCCAGGCAGACGTCCGAAAGGTCGCCCTCCGCGAGCGGCTCGACGTCCGCCGGACGGTAGCGGGCCACGGTATCGCCGGCGGTCAGATTTTTGAGGCCGCCCTGTCGCGTGGGCCGCGCAGGCTTGCCGTGGTCGTCACCGTCGCACACGAGGCAGGGGCCCACGGTGGGCACGGGAGGGGGCGGAAAGCAGACGGGTGCCGGGCAGCCGGGGGCGGGGCAGGCGTTCATGCCGCAGGCGGACGGGTCCGGCTGGAGCGGCGCGTGTGTCGCGAGCGGCGCACGCGACGGGCCGCGCGGGCCGCACGTCTCGCAGGCGGCGCCGCCGCCGGCCGCCCCGTTCGTGACGACCGCGGTCGCGGGCAGGATCGCCGGTGCCGTCAGCGACTTGCACGACGCGAGCACGACCGCTCCCGCGGCGATGGCGCCGACGCGCAGCCAGCGATACGGCTTCCGGTCGTTCATCGCACGCTCCCCGGTGCCGGCACCCGATTGCCCACGATCACCTCGGCGACGGGATCACCGAGCGTGAGCGCCACCTGAAACGCGTCGTCACCGGGCCGGACGTCGAACCAGCCTGCGGGGACGATGTCGGGCGTCTGCGGATCGCAGGCCGAGTAGACGACCCTGCGGACGAGCGCGCCGCCGAGGGCCGCGTCGATGTCTGCCTGGTCGATCTCGATCTCCACCGGAAACCTCCACGCCTGTCCGGGCGGCGTCGCGAGCCTGGCGAGGACGCGAACGGTCGGAAACAGTTCCCGCCCCGGGTCGCCCGCGAAGCCCGCCAGCCGCAGCCGATAGGGACGGCCCACGACGATGCCCATGCGGAGAGGCGCGGGGCGGAGGGGCGACCAGCCGTCGGCGGTCTCGATCGAGATCGACATGCCCTCCGGCCCCCGGATCTCGACGGGCTGCACTCCCTCGGGCAGCACCCCATCCGCACACGGCACACCATCCGGACGGGGACCGGGCTGCAGGCGCCCGCGAGCGCCAATCGCTCCCGGCATCAGATCTCTGGCGGGTGTCCCGATCGTGATCGGCTCGGCATCCTCGTGGGCAAGGCCCACTGGGGAGGACGAGACGAGGACGATGGTCGCCAGCAGTCCGCGGGCAACCCGCAGCACGGTCCCTGTCCGGATGGTGTTGGTCGGCGTGTTCATCACTCCAGCGAGTCACCCGGCACAGGCGGGCAGAGGCCGGCGGCAGCCGCGGCCGCGTCGGGGTCCGGTCCGCCGTTCTCCACGAACCGCTTGCGGTCCTCGGGGGGCTGCTTGAGTTTGATGTGCGGCACGTCGGACCGCTCGGCGATGTAGGCCCGGTGGGCCGGCTTCGGATAACTCAGGCCAGGATACTGCTGGACGTGCAGCTTGAGTTCGCGCGTCGGCGGCGGAATGTGCATCTTCGTGTGGTTCGTGATGGTGTGCTTCTGCAGCCCGGCGGGAATGCCCAGCGGGATGTGCGCGGGGCCGGGCAGGCCGATCGGCGTGCCCGTGATCGGCATCCCGTACTGGGGCGCCGTCGCGCCGGCGAGGAAGGCGGGAGGCAACTGGGCGGGATTGCCGCCCGCGGGCATGCCGAGCGGCGCCGCGATGCCGACGGGACAGTTTCCGGCGCCACCGCCGCCGCCACCGCCGTCTGCCGAACCGGCTCCCATCCCGCCGGCCCCGGCCGCATATCCACCGGCGCTGCCGGGTGACTGCAGGTCCTTGTTGCCGATCCGGATGATGGCCAGGATCGATCCGCGACGGTCCGCTTCACAGACCGGATCGACCCCCGGGTCGAGCCGCGTGCTCACGAGCGTCTCGACGCCCGCGACGGCGAGTTCCTGGAAGTCGGGATCGGGGAGGTACACGACCTTCGTCACGAAGTTGCCCGCCGTGACCTGGTCGAGGTCCTCCTCGGTGAGCTGGAACGGCACCGCGTTGTGGTCGAGGAACGCCGCGGTGCGCGGCGCCACGGGCGCGACTTCGATCGTCGGGTAGAGTTCGAGCCCCTCGTGGCCCGGAATGTCGGTGATCTTGAGCCGGTAGATCGCGCCCTGCGGAAAGTCGTAGCGGCCCGGCGTGACGAGCGGCTCCGAGTCGAAGCCGCCCGATCCACTCACGTCCCAGCGGACCTGCATGCCGTCGGGACCGATGAAGCCGATCTGCGACGTGGGCCCCATGACCCCGCCGGCTCCGCCGTCAGCGCCGGCCGCCGCACCCGCGTCGGCGAGGGCGGCCTCGTAGGAGGCGGGCACGATCACGCCCGGGCCGGGGCCTTCGACGCCGGGGCCGGGGTGCTGGAGCATCGCGGCCGGCGGCAGCACGTTGGTGTGCGGGGTGGCGACCGGACGGATCTGTGCCAATCCGGTGAGCGGGGAATTGGCCGGAATGTGGCAGCCCGTCAGCGACGCTGCGAGCGACAATCCGACGAACCCGTGCAGACGCGTCTTCATCACCATGACATCTCACCTCCAAGGCCGGCGATCACCGGGGCGATCGTGGTCGTTCCGTCTTGGGCCGGCTGGGACGCTTGCCGTAGACTCGCGGACGACCCGCGAATCCGGACGGCAGCGGCTGCACCGACCCTCCGACACCTAGGTTTCGACGCCAGGCCGCCCCTTTCTTTGGCAAAATCCTCAAGGTTTCTCTGATCGTGACGACCCGACCGTTGCCCAACCCCCCGAAACCGCGCCACTGGCCGCCGCGGCTGCCGCTCATCGTCGCCACGGCGCTCGCGGTGCAGGGCGGGGGGGCCGGTTTTTCGTCTCCCGCCTTCGCCCAGACCGGGCCGGCCGGGAGCGTCTACCAGCGGGGCGCCGAAGCGGACTCCGCCGGCAGCGGTGACCGGGTGGTGGCCGCCGCGATCGCGGCGCTCAGCCGCGCGGACTCGATCTCGGCCCGCGTGCGGCAGTTGTCCCGCGTGGGCGACGTCGTGCTCAAGGGGGGAGGCCGATACGTGCAGTCGGGGACCGGCAGCGACCAGCGGTTCCGCCTCGAATCCCGACTCTCCGCCGACACCGAGAACTTCGACCTGCTCGAGGTCTGCGACGGCCTGTTTCTCTGGAACTACCGCCAGCTCGGGATGCAGCCGGCGACGGTGCAGCGGATCGATGTCCAGCGCGTCCGCGAGCAGCTCGAACGGCTGAACGTCGGCGAGCGTCCCTCCGACGGCCCATACCTCGGCGGCATCCAGCGCATGCTGACGCTCATCCGCGAACGGTTCGAGTTCGCGAAGCCCGTCGCCGAAGAGCTCGACGGCATGCCGGTCTGGAGGATGGAGGGCTCCTGGAACAAAGGCCAGCTCGCCGCGCTGCTGCCGGACAAGGCCGAGGCGATCAACGGTCCCGCGGGCATCTCCGCGGCGGACCTCCCGGAGGGCCTGCCCTGGAGCGTGCGGCTCTCGGTGGGCCGGCGCGACCTGTTTCCGTTTCGCGTCGAATGGCTGGCGATCCCGGGGCCGCGGCCCGTCGCGGCCTCGACGCCCGACGTGGTGACGGTGCTCGAACTCTACGACGTGCGGATCGGCGAGCCGGTCGATGCCACGGCCTTCGTCTACAAGCCCGCCATCGAGGGACTCGTGGACATCACCGAGCAGTTCCTGCGCACGCTCAGGCCGATGCGGCCGTGACGCCCCGGTCGCCGGCGATCACGAGCCGGAGGGCGACGTCGATCGCGCTCAGCATGCTCGACGGATCCGCCGTGCCGGAGCCGACGATGTCGAACGCGGTGCCGTGCGCCACGCTCGTGCGCACCAGCGGCAGGCCGAGCGTGATGTTGACGGCCCGGTGCATCCCGAGCAGCTTCACGGGAATGTGGCCCTGGTCGTGGTAGAGCGCGACGACGCCGTCGAATGCTCCCCGGCTGGCCCGCAGAAACAGCGTGTCGGCCGGCAGCGGACCCGTGACGTCGAGCCCTTCCGCCACGAGCTGCCGCACCGCCGGAGTCACGAGCCGGGCCTCCTCGTCGCCGAACAGGCCGCCTTCGCCGCCGTGCGGATTCAGCGCCGCGACGGCGACCCGCGCCGGGCGGCCGAGAAGCGCCGGAAGGACGCGGGCGAGACGTCGCCCCGCCGCCGTGATCGCGTCCGTCGAGAGATGGCCGAGGGCCTCGCGGAGTGCCTCGTGGAGCGTCGCGTGCACGACTCCGAGCCCGCCCGCGGCCCCCTCCGGCGCAGGCAGCCAGAGCATCATCGACGCCGCCGCGTCCGGAAGGCCGCAGGCCCGCGCCAGCCATTCGGTGTGCCCGGGCACGTCGTGGCCGGCGGCGTGGATCGCCTCCTTGTTGAGCGGCCCGGTGACGATCGCCCGCGCACCTCCTCCGCGCACGCATCGAAATGCCGTCTCGAGCGCCCCGACCGCCGCGGCGCCGCCGGCCGCCGAAATCCTGCCCGGGGGAACCGGTCCCACGACGCCCGGCGGCTCGATGACCAGCACCCTGTCGGGTTGCGAGGGATGCTCGTCGGCCGCCGAAACCGCCTCCAGTTCGAGGGGCGGCAGCGAGGGCGTCGCGCGGAGCGCCGCTGCGAGCGTCTCGACCGCGGCCACGATCCGCAACCGGGCCCGGGCGTGCACGGGGGTTCTCGCCCAGGCCGCCAGCGCCACCTCGGGCCCGATCCCGGCCGGATCGCCGCAGGTGATCAAGAGCGTGGGTGGGGGCGAGGGGTGGGTCATCGGCACGCGTAAGCCTATAACGAACGGAAGTCGTCCGCATCCACATCCCTCCGTCCCTCCAGAGTGCAGCGTCACGTCCATGGAACGCGTCTTTTCCCGCGTCGCCATCTTCACCGTGGCGTTGCTCGTGGCCACCGCGGGCCTCGGCCTGTGGATCGGCGATCTCCACGGGCAGACCGATCCGCAGGTGCTCCGCTGGGGCACGGTCCACCGGCTTTCGGGAGTGCTCGCCGCGCTGCTCGTCGTGCTCGTCAACAGCATGGCCGTCACCTACTTCATCGGCACCGGACGCTGGTGCAGGGAGGTGGTGGAGACCTACGGCCTCGACGCCGGCTACATCGACCGCAGCCGCACGCTCAAGCGTCGCGCCTTTCCCTTCGCGCTCCTCGGCATGCTCGCGGTGGTGGCGATCGTCGCGCTCGGCGGAGCCGCCGACCCGGCCTCGGGCCGACCCGGCACCCAGGCCTGGGTGACACCGCACCTGGTCGGCGCGCTTTCGCTGGTGGGGTTGATCGGCTGGCTGTTCCAGGCCCAGCTGCCGAACATGCGTCGGCAGCACGAGCTCATCGAGGAGGTGCTCGCCCGGGTCAGGGCGATCCGCACGGCCCGGGGTCTCGACGTCGAATCCGGCCGCTGACGCTACTCGTGCGCACGCCCGTGCACGGCGTGGGCGTGGGACGACTGCTCCAGCACCACGATGCCCCAGGCGGCGGCGATGCCCAGCGTGAGCGCGGCCGTGAGCAGCAGTCGGTCGTGGCTGTGAAACTCCACCTCCGGCAGCAGGTCGGCCGCGGCGATGCAGAGGAACGCGCCCGCGGCCATCGCCAGGGCCGCGCCGAGGACCGTGCCCTGGTGACCGCCCGCGGCCCGGAGGCTGGCGAGGAACAGGATCGCCCCCAGCGGCACCACCAACGCGTAGGCGGCATTCACCATGCGTCGCGTCCGGCTGCCCGCCCCGGCCTTCATCATCAGCGTGGCGATGATCGCCGAGTCGAACGGCTTGTGCAGCACGACCGCCAGGAAGGTGGCGAAGCCAGCGAGGAGGCCGCCCCCGTGATCCCCGTCGGCCCCGACGGAGGCCGCGAGCGCGGCGCCGTCGGCGAGGCTGTGGAGGGCGAGGCCGGCGAAGGCGCCGCACCAGGCCCAGGGACCGCTGAGGGGCCGGCCAGCATGGGCATGGACGTGGGCGTCGGCGCCGTGATCATGGCCGCAGCCGTGGCTGCCGTCGGTGGAATGGTGGGCGTGCCCGTGAAAGGCCCGCTCCAGCAGGAACATGAGGAAGAAGCCCGCCAGCACCCAGGCCATCGTCGTGTCGAGGCGGCGACCGAACTCGAGATACGCGTGCGGGAGCAGGTGGAGCAACCCCACGCCGAGCATCACTCCGCCGGTGAACGACAGGAGCACCTGCATCCGTCGGTGGCCCAGTGAGAGGAATGCCACCGAGGACCCGCCCGCCCACGCGGCGCAAGCGATCAGGACGAGGTAGCCGACGAGGCTGGCGACGGCGGCCGGTTGGAGCGTGATCGCGGCGGGAAATGGCATGGGCGGGAACCGTGACGCCAAAACGGCCCATGATGGGGCCGCGGTTCCGGGCAGGCAAGGCCGGGACCTGAACGGCCTAGCGGCGGTACTGCCACGGCCCCGGGTAGTTCTGGTAGGTCCGCGCCGCCTGCTCCATCTGCTGCCGGAGGATCTGCGTCTTTTCCGTCCTGAATGCGTCGCCCGCGGCGAGCACCCCGAGCGCGACGACGAGCACATAGGCGAGGAGGTTCGACCAGGCCTCGGGCCCGTAGAACTTGAGCGCCGTGCCGAATGCTTTCTTGAACTTCGGGCCGAACATGCCCTGCTTCACGCTCCAGATCTCGTCGAGCACGAGGTGGGTGAGAAATCCGAGCACCACGGCACTGGCGATGCAGTAGCGGCTGAGGGGTTGCTCGGCACCGAACACGAGGAACGCGACCTGTCCTGCGATCACCGCCGCAGGCAGACTGTGAAACATGCCGCGATGGACCGAGTGGTTCTGCAGGATCCACATCAGGCCGAATCGAATCGCCAGGTAGATTCCGGCTCCGGCCAGAATCATCCCCTCCACCGGCAATCCCATCTGCTGGAAGCGGTGGATCATCAGCAGCGGGATGACCGCGGCGGCGAACGCCACGCTCTCCTTGAGCGGGGCGCCCGGGCCGCTGTCGAGATCGGGAAGCATTCCCGAGGCGGCACACAACGTGCCCGCGAGGGCGGCGGTCATGGGAGGCATGTCACCGATCGCCCACGTGGTGGCGGCATAGCCCGCGCCAACCACCATGGAGCCAGCGATATGCACGCGGAAACCGGGCACTCTGCATCCCCCCGACCGACACCTTCCGCCCGCCGGCGCATCGATTCGCCGGCACACGCCGCCGCCGCAAGGGCTTGAACAGACCGCCCGCGCAGAGACGTTCGTACCTCTCCTTTTCGGCATCCGCGGCCGCGACCGTCAGAGCCGCCTGCCGACGTGCCCCGCACCGCCGGAACCTCAAGGTCGCTGTCACTGGATTCACCCGTTCCATGGAAAAATAGCGCGAGTGAGCGATTCAGGACGGATGCCTGCTCTGCGGCACCTGGGCGAACACGGTGGTCTGCGTTGACCTTATGGCGTGGCGGACGACAGCCGGAACGACCGTTTATTGGCCTTCGTGCCACCCCCCACCCCGCCCTACACTCCCGACCCCACCGGGGATCGTTTCGCAGCGGAGGCACACGTGGCTCTCGAAGGGTATGACCTCGTCATGCTGGGCATCCTGGCCGTCGCGGCCCTGCTCGGCTACTTCAAGGGGATGGTCTGGCAGCTCGCGTGGATCGCGGGCATCGTCGCGAGTTCATTCGTCGCGCTGCGGTTTTCGCCCCAGGTCGCCCCGTTTTTCGGCCAGCAGGCACCGTGGAATCGGTTCACGGCGATGCTCGCCCTGTACGCGGCGACGTCGATCGTGGTGTGGCTCGTGTTTCGCGTGATCTCCGGGGCGATCAACGCCATCCACCTCTCGGCCTTCGATCACCAGTTGGGGCTGCTGCTCGGCCTCGCCAAGGGCGGCCTGCTGTGCATCGTGATCACGTTTTTCTCCGTGACGTTGGCGCCAGGTTACCGCGACCAGATCGTGTCGAGCCGGAGCGGTCGTCTCGTCGCCGAACTCATCGTTCGAGCCGACACCTACCTGCCCAAGGAACTCCACGAAACGGTCGACCCGTTCGTGAAGCAGTTCGAGCAGCAGTTTCAGGCGCCGCCCGGCTCGGTGCCGCAACCGTTCGCCGGTCGCAACGCGGCCACCGGGCAGATATCGCCACTCAAGGCGATCATCGAGGGCGTGACGTCGGCGGCGGCCTGGGCGGGCGTCGAGCAGGGGCCCGCCGGAGGGCAGGGCGGCGGCATGGCCCGGCAGGCCGGCGGAGCGTTGCCGGCCGGAGCGTCCTGGTTCGTGCCGTCCGGTCAGCCGACCGCGGCTCCGCAGATGCGGCCCGGCGCCAGCGCGTTTTCCGCGCCGCCTCAGCCGTTCCCGGTCGGTGCCCAGTCGCCGCTGCCGGTGCGGTGAACGAGCCAGGCGACATGGCGGGTTTGCCGTTGTCCTGCGACGCGAGCCGGAGCCCGAGATGATTCGAGGGCAGGGGGCGGGAACGTGGCGAACGCCCGGGAAATCCAGACCCCTGAATCGGACATAAGAGACATTATCGGACGTTGGGGAGAGGGGCTGTTTCGCGGGCGTCGGCTATCCTGACCGCATGTCCCAGCCCCCTGCCACCGTCACGCTGGCCGAGATCGTAGCTGCGGTCCGTCGGTTTCGCGACGACCGCGACTGGGCACAGTTTCACACGCCGAAGAACCTGGCGGCGGCGATCGCCATCGAGGCGGCGGAACTCCAGGAGCGGTTTCTCTGGAAGACCGACGCCGAGGTCGATCAGGATCTGGCCGACGCCGCCAAGAAAGCCGGCGTGGCTGACGAGATCGCCGACGTCGTCATGTTCGCGATGCTCCTCGCCGACCGGCTGGGCATCGACCTGGCCGAGGCCATCGCCGCGAAGCTCGCCGCCAACGAGCAGAAATACCCCGTCCAGCTCGCCCGCGGCAACGCCCGGAAGTACACCGAACTCGGCGGGGGCTGATCCAGCATCCGTTGGCACCAATGCCCACGCCGGTCCATAACCTGTCCATGGAATCGAACGACATCGATTACGAAACTGAGCCGCTTCTGCAGTCGCTCAAGGCGGATCTGCCCGCACTGGAAACCCTTCTGGAGGAGGCGGATTCCCACTGGGGCTTCGAGGATCCGTTTTACCGCCTCTACCACCAGAGCTGGAAAGTCCTGGGACTGCAGAGCCTGACCCTGCGGATCGTGGAGGCGCTCCGCAAGCACGATCAGGGCCGAGGACTCAACGACTGGTTCCTGGAGATCGTCACGGCGGGAACCGGGAAGCACTTCAGCCCCGAAATGAACCAAGACTGGCTCAACGAGACACGGCCGATCCTGGAGGCGTTCTTCCACGCCAAGACATTCCTGGCCCTGGCGGTGCGCTACGCCAAGGCCCTCGACCACGCGCCGCGACTCCTGCCGAGTGGCTGGGCGGCAGTGCTCTATCTGTACAATGTTCGCTGAGCATCATCCGTTGGATTTGAACTATCGACGACATGCAGCTGTCGCCTTGACCCGACGCCTTACGGCCATCATCCAGTCGGCCTTCCTTGCGGGCGGCGCGTCGGCCAGACGGCCCGATGCACCAGCAGTTGGCACCTCGGGTCGCTGCGAGAGATACTCAACGCACAGGAGTTTTCCATGCCCGCACCGCTGATCGTTTCTGACCCGAATGTGATGATGGGGAAGCCCGTGATTGCCGGCACCCGCATCACCGTCGAGCTCGTCTTGGAGGAGTTGGCAGCGGGAACCTCAGTGGATGAACTGATCGCGGGGCATCCCGCATTGACGCCGGAGGCCATTTCTGCCGCCCTCAAGTTTGCCGCGGGCGCCTTACGGGCCGACACCGTCTATCCGGCGCCACGGCAATCGGCATGAGGATCGTTGCCGATGAGAGCATCGACGGCCGCATCATCGATCGACTGCGGCTCGCCGGACACGACATCCTCGCGATCGCTGAGTCTGCTCCGGGCACGCCTGATGACCTCGTGCTCACCAAGTCCGATGCTGCGGGCGTCTTGCTTCTGACGGCCGACAAGGACTTTGGCGAACTCGTGTACCGGCGTCGGATGGCGCACTGTGGAGTGGTGTTGTTACGGCAGGCCGGACTGTCGATCGACGTTAGGGCTGAAGTGGTTCTCAACGTCCTTGCGTCGCACGCTTCGGAACTGGCAGCCGCTTTCACGGTCATCGCGCCGGAATCTGTCCGCATCCGTAGGCCGCCTCACGCCGAGGCGTAGCCATCGGCGGTGCGGCGGGTTGGATTTCGCATCCCTTCCGCTGAAGGGTATGCTCCCGCCCATGATCATTTACGCCGAGACGCGGCGAGATTTTCTCGAAGACGTCGATCTGAACAGGCTGGAACGACGACTCATCGAGGGGTTCAAGCGACAGACCGGAAGCGTGCCGTCGGACCGAACCGTGTGGGCCGACGAGTATGCCCGGTTCTCCAGTGCGCTCCGCCGCGCCCGTGTCGATGACGACATGCAGGTCGCCATCGAGTATCACGTCTCCGCGGCCGGGCGATCGCGGATCGACGTGCTCCTCGCCGGAAACGACGGCGAACGCGACAACGGCGTCGTGCTCGAACTGAAAGCCTGGAGCGAGGCCGACGCCTCCGACGTCCCGGAACTCGTCTGGTCGCCCTACGGTGGCGGCACGCTGGCCCAGCACCCGTGCGTGCAAGCCCGCAAGTACAAGGGGCTCATCCTCCGGTTCAATGCGGACATCCGAGACAAGAACGTCGGCATCCATTCCGCCGCCTATCTGTTCAACCTCCAAAGGCGCGATCCCGAACCGCTGGAAGATCCGCGCTACCGACACATCATCGACGACTCCCGGCTGTTCCTGGCCGACGACGCCGACGATCTCTCGCGGTACATCGAGCGCTACGTCCGTCATCGCTCGCGGCACGACGTGCTCTTCCTGCTCGAGAAGGGCCGTGTCGTGCCCGCACCAGCGCTCGTGGAGAGCGTGGCCCGCATGCTCGACGGCAACGAGGAGTTTGACCTGCTCGACGCCCAAAACGAGGCGTTCCAGGTGATCCGACAAGCGATCGCCGGCGTCGCCACAGCCGCGAAGCGACAGGTCTTCATCGTGCATGGCGGGCCGGGTACGGGGAAGTCGGTGATCGCGGTGCGGCTGCTCGCCGAGGTGCTCAAGTCCAAGCGGCTTGGCTTCTTCATCGCGCCCAACAAGGCCTTCCGCGACACGCTCGTGGAGCAACTCGCCCGAGGAAGCCGCAACTACCGCGAGGACGGACAGGCGCTTTTTCAGTCGTCTTGGAGCTTCCACGCGGCGGACTTCACGAAAGATCGACTCCACGAAGTACTCGTCGTCGATGAGGCCCATCGGCTCAAGGATGAGGCGTATCAATACCGCGGCAAGAGCATGGTCGATGACATGGTCCGGGCGGCGCGGATCAGCATCTTCTTTCTCGATGAGACGCAGCGGGTGCAATGGAACGACTCCGGCAGCGAGCAACGCATTCGGGAGGCGGCCACAAAGTTCAAGGCTCACGTCCATGCCCCGTTCACGCTCACGGCCCAATTCCGCTGCGGCGGTTCCGACGGGTATCTCAACTGGCTCGATGATGTCCTCCAGATCCGGCCCACCGGCAACTTCGACAATTGGGCCGAGCAGCAATACGACTTCCGCGTGTTCGACCACGCGGCGGAACTGTATCGTGAACTCAAGGCACGGAATGCCGACAACAAGGCCCGGCTCGTCGCCGGCTACGCGTGGGAATGGCCGACCGAGGGCCGCCAGCGACGTGGGCACTCAAAGCACGTGACGATCGGCGGCCTGTCCCTGCCCTGGAACTTCAGCGGCGAAAATTGGGCCACGGCTCCGGATGGCATCGATCAGGTGGGCTGTGTGCACACCTGCCAGGGTGTCGAGTTCGACTGGCTGGGCGTGCTGATCGGTCCCGACCTCAGGTTCGAAAACGGCTCCATCGTCGGAGACCCGGCACGACGAGCCCGTACCGACAGTTCGCTGAAGGGTTGGAAGACGGCTCTCCGCAAAGCGCAGAACGAGGTCGCTGCCACGGAAGCGGTGCTCGC